>MDTC01199399.1_pt1 | contig 10891 bp, 6 predicted proteins | sample 811181 | NCBI WGS metagenome assembly MDTC01 (sample SAMN05326644, study PRJNA326480) | marine metagenome | isolation source: seawater | place: Pacific Ocean: North | collected 2011 | reverse complement strand
TGAGCAAGCATGTGCCAAACAAATTAAAAAAGGGTGAGATTGCCAAATATCTATGCGTGAAATGATTCACCATCATCAGAAATCGAAAATTCATAAAAAAATCACCTTAATTACTAGTTCACTCCACTTCGGAGAAAAGCAAGCAGATCGAGAACTTCGTCTGGATTCATTGAGTTGATTAAGCCCGGCATCATGGCGGAAAGCTTGGATGGTTTAGTTTCATCGATTTCTGTCTTGGAGATTTTAAGAACATGTTCAGGAGCCATGGGCGTGGGCATAATGAGAATGTGACCGTCTTCTTCTCCGAGGATTCGTCCGAACTGCTCGGTACCGTCTTTTTTCACCACCACGCTGTTCTGGTATTGATCCGAGATCACGTTATTGGGGTTGAGGATGGCGTCCGCGAGGTCACGAGGCCCAAAACGAGTTCCTGCTCCAGTAAGATCCGGACCTCCCAAACCTCCTTCGCTGCCAAAGCGATGACAGTTCGCACAAAGACCGGCTTTAAACATTGCGTGTCCATTTTTTAGGTCTCGATTATTCAATCCCTCCTTTTCGGCAAGTTTGCCGACAGTTTCAACGGTCCATGTACGACCAGGACCCTTGGCTCGAGGAAGGACAGCTGAAATGGTAGTTGTAAGCTCTTCGCTCAAGGCTGCAAGTTGAGACCTTTCCACATCGGGAACGTTTTTCAGGGCTTCCTTCTTTATATTGTTGAGAAAGCCGGAGAAACTGTTTCCTCCACGGAAACGCTTGGCATTGTTAAACCAACTAAAGAAGCTTTTCCGCAGACTCGGAGTCCAACCAGCTTTGGCGACGCGGAGACAGTAAGCATAGTTAATTTGCTGTTTCTCAGGACGCGAGTCCAAGGTGGCAAGGAAAGCATTGCCGTAACCACTACGAACGAGAAGCTTCGTATCAAGATATTCGTCCTGCTCGTTACGATTCTGCGCAAGCATGGGGATCGTTTTCGCAGGTACTGAATCGGCCTCGAGATAGGTGAGCATGATGCAGAGTTCACGATTAAGAGCATCACTGGCTCCAGGATAGTGAGGATCAAGCTTGCTGGTTAGCTTTGCAGCAGCTTTCGGGGTAGGCCTACCAAGACGGGTGAAGACAAGGCCATAGTTTCGCAACAAGTGCAATTGCTGGAACTCACTTAGCTTAAGCCAATCAAGACGGTCGAGAGCAAGGAGGATTTTGTCTCGCAAATCAGAAGAACCATTACGGGCGAGCGCAGTGACAGCAGACAGCAAAGTTTGAGGATCCTTTGCCCACAATGCCTTGGTCGACCATGTATCAACTGGTTGATGTTCTAAAGCGATGCGGGCGGCATTACGAATGAAACGATCATCGCTGCCAAGGTTCTTCCAAATTTCATCCAAGTCGCCCTTATTTCCGGGTCGCTGCAAATCTTCCATTGAGCGACGGATGGTTCGTAAACCTTTTCCATCGGCAAAGCTTCCGGAAACTGCCTTGGTTGATTCATTACCTGAATAGGACACTTTATAGAGAAAAGATTTGGATCCACGTCCACCAACCGCAAAATACATAGATCCGTTCTTCGGGTGGATTATCGCATCGGTCACGGGAAGAGGTTTTCCGCCCACAAATTCTTCCCTCACTGCATTGTAGGAACTTCCTTCAGGCTTCAGGTGAATGGCCCAAATGGAACCATAAGTCCAGTCGAGCGCATAGATGGCCGATTGATACTTGGAGGGAAATTTCGCACCCGATCCTGAAATGACGCCAGTTGGAGAGCCGGGTCCGATATCCACAACGGCGGGCAAAGTATCAGCATAGTAAGAAGGAAACTTGCCGGATCCATTTCGCCAACCGAACTCTCCCCCATTCACGGCATGGCAAATTCGCGTCGGGCGATACCATGGTGAGCCTGCATCCCATTCCATATCAGAATCGTATCCGAACAATTCGCCATCACCATTGAAGGCGATTCCATAAGTGTTGCGAAATCCGGTGCTCACCAATTCCCATGCTTTGCCCTCGGGGTCAGTTCGACAGACCCAACCACCTGGAGCCATCACGGAACGTGCATGACCCCGAGCATCAGGCATGCGTGGAAGCAATTGATCTTCCTGCCAAACCTTTGGCACCAAAGAACTTTCCGGAGAAGGTAGTCGGGTCATGTTCCCCGCGACAACGTAAAGTTTCTTACCATTCGGTCCCAATTCCACGTCGTGGGGTCCATGCTCCCCACCTCCGGATATAGCTCTTAGCTTTTCAAGTTTGTCGAACTGGTCGTCGCCAGTGGTATCCTTCAAGCGATAGAGACCGCTGCCCGGACCTCCATTGGCACAAACGTAAAGGCTATCGAATGCCCAAAGCATCCCTTGACCACCGGTCATCTCAACATCCATCTTTTCAACGGAAATTTCTTGTTCTTCACTTGGCAACGTAATGCGATATAAGCCCGCACGACCTTGGTCGCAGGCGTAAATTCGACCTTTTCCGTCTACCGCGAGGCTCACCCAAGATCCTTGGGATCGAGGAACATCATAAATCATTTCCACCTTGAACCCGGCAGTATGGCGAAGCGTATTGTTGGCAACGTCAACCTGTCTGCGCGCTAAAGGACTAGCACCTCCGCCCGAGAACAAGTGGCCCCATGGGCTGTCTCCCATGGTCCCGACGAGAACAGCTTTTTGACCATCAGGCAAACCTTCCATCTTCCAATTGGTCTCCTCTCCAAGAATGTCCTTGGGCTCTTTGTCCGTAAAACGCCAGGACTCATCGGTAACGAACATAACTTTTTTATCATCGGCGTTTGTGACTTCTAATTGTAAAACGAAACCAGCAGGGCCGCCGGAATTCCGGGCTATTACAGCGATCGAGTTGCCACCCTTCTTGAGCAGCTTCTTAATATCTACGAATACGGGCGAGCTCCAGTTCCCACTGGCACCTATTGATTTTCCATTAATAAACACAGTGCTGCTGTTGTCGCAGGTAAAGAGAACTTTTGCCGCTTTCGGAGCACTCGAAAGATCTACTGATTTTACAAAGTAAAGCGGTTCATTGGGACGATCGCCCTTCGCATCCCAAATCCACTTGGCCTTGGTTGGAGCGGCGTTCACCTCAAGATGAAAAAGAAAAGCTAACGCGATGAATATAGAGAGGATACGATAAGAGAACATAGTGAAAAAAGAACGATAAGTCGTGCAATCGGCAAAGTTAAAAAGCTCCACCATCACAAGCTTTCGTTCCTGAGTGAAAAGATGCTGCGCATGGTTAATCACATTTTCGAAATAAACTCCCCTAGGGATTACAGCCTTCAACGTTTTGCTCTCTCAAGCGAAGCTGACCGCAAGCTGCGTCGATGTCATGACCTTTCTCTGTGCGAAGAGTCACCGCAGGCGGATGTCCTCTCTCCAAAGTTTGAAGAAACGTTCTGATACGGTTCTCGGAAGGTCGTTTCCATTCAAGTCCCTCAACCTTGTTATAGGGAATCAGGTTAACCTTTGCACGAAGCCGGCGGGCGTGGGCGGCAAGCATTGTGGCTTGAACAGGATCATCGTTCACTTCGTCGATGAGAATATATTCGAGCGTGATCATCTTGCTACGGGTTCTGACAAAGGTTTCACAGGCGTCGAGCAACTCGGCCATAGGATAGCGCTTGTTGATCGGCATAATTTTCTCGCGAGTGGCGTCGTCGCCGGCATGAAGAGAGATAGCAAGGCGGATTTGAGCAGGGTAAGAGGCAAGTTCCAGAATACGCGGAACGAGTCCACTCGTGGAAAGAGTTACGTGTCTGGCGCCGATTCCCAATCCCTTAGGAGATAGAATCACGTCGAGAGCAGGCAAGAGCGCGGGTAAATTTGCGAGAGGTTCGCCCATCCCCATGAAAACAAGGTTGTCGACCCTGCGGTCCGCTTCGTTCCTAGCGAGCAGGATCTGACCTAGAATTTCGCCCGTTGAGAGGTTTCGCTTCAATCCATCGAGGCCACTTGCGCAAAACTTACACCCAAGAGCACATCCGACCTGAGTGGAAACGCAAAGCGTAAGACGCGAAGCACGGGAGCCATCCGTACCTAGTGTTGCCGGAATCAGAACGCTTTCGATGAACTGCCCGTCACGCAAGCGCCATAAAAATTTGCGAGTTACGTCGGCAGACCCTTGAACCCGAGCTTGCTCCATTGGTCGGATCTCCCATTCTTTCGCAAGTCGAATCCGCAGGTCAGCAGGCAAATTCGACATGGCATCGAAATCGAGTACCCCTTTATCGTAGACCCATTGACGAATTTGCTCCGCTCTATATGCGGGGACGTCGGGAAAGTTCCAATCCTCTGGAGATTTGTCTGTAAGAAGAGGACGTAGGGATGTTTCGCTCATTCAAACAAACACCTAAAGAATGCCCACGGTTTGCGCGAGCGGAATTGACCGAAAATCTGGAGCAAGCCTTTAGGCTAACAGTTGTTCTATCGGTTCGGCGCCTTCTACTCCCACTAAGCGACGATCGAGGCCGCCATAGAAATAGCTTAGGGCATTGGGGTCGAGTCCCAGAAGGTGTAAAATGGTGGAATGTAAGCGCTTGACGTGGAAGCGATCAACAACGGCTGCGCTACCCAGTTCATCAGTCTCGCCCACACTAATACCGCCCTTTATCCCGCCACCGGCCATCCACATGGTAAAGCCATAGGAGTTATGATCTCGACCTGTGCCTTTCGCATATTCTGCAGTCGGTTGACGACCGAATTCGCCACCCCAGACAACGAGAGTCTCATCAAGTAACCCTTGTTGTTTAAGATCTTTTAGAAGACCTGCTATAGCTTTGTCCGTATTGCCTGCATGATAGGTGTGGTTCTTTACAAGATCACCGTGTGCATCCCAATTGGCGTCGTTGTGGTTTCCTCCAGAGTAAATTTGGACAAAACGCACACCACGCTCAACAAGACGACGAGCAAGCAAACATTTCCGACCAAAATCTTCGGTTTTGGAACCATCAATACCGTAAAGCTTCTTGATGTGATCCGGCTCCCTGTCCAAGTCAACAGCCTCGGGAGCCGATGACTGCATCTTGTAAGCAAGCTCATAAGAAGCTACTCTAGCAGCAAGGTTGGTATTGTCGTAACGCTCTGAAAGATGTCCCTCATTTATGTTTCGAAGGTGATCCAAAAGCGTACGCTGTTCGGTCTTACTCATCCCATTTGCGTTTTCGAGATCAAGAATTGGGGTTCCTTGAGAACGTAGCACCGTGCCTTGATAACTAGCCGGCATGTAACCACTGGACCAGTTTTTGGCGCCGCTGATAGGACCGCCGGTCTTATCAAGCATTACCACGTAACCGGGAAGATTCTCGTTAACGCTACCCAGACCGTAGTTTACCCATGAACCAATGGATGGATGGCCGGAAAGAACTTGGCCGGCATTCATCATTAGCATAGCGGAACCATGAATGGGTGAATCCGCAGTCATCGAATGGACGAAGGCAATGTCGTCAACACAGGTAGCGACATTTGGAAAAAGGTCAGAAACCTCTTTGCCGCACTCACCGTATTTGTTGAATTTCCATTTAGGTCCAACCACTCGGCTTTTGTTACGTTTCCCACCACGACCAAAAGTTTTCACGTCGATGGTCTTTCCATCGAGGGGATAAAGCTTTGGCTTGTGGTCAAAAGTGTCTACGTGACTTGGGCCTCCATACATGAAGAGAAAGATGACCGATTTAGCCTTACCTTTGTAATGGGGCTCCTTGGGTGCCAGCGGATTGACAAATTTCGCCATTTCCTGAGCAGTGGCTTGTGACTGGAAAAAACCGTCTTGAGCGAGCATGCCCGTTAGCCCAAGAGAGGCAAAACCTCCACCAATGTCTTTGAGAAACTCACGGCGTTGCACTTGTCCGCAGAATGTGTTTTGTGGCTTGTTTATGATATTTTGATAAAAGATTAAAAAATATAAGGGCTTAGTCCAAGTAGACAAATTCATTAAGGTTGAGGGCAAGGAGAGCAAAGCGTTCCAAAGCGACTTCTGCCGAAACGCCGCCCTTAGATCGCATGTCTTTAATCATTGCCAAACCCGAGCTGACTTCTTTTTCAGAGGGCTTCCTTGAGAAAGCGATCTCAAAAGCTCGAGCAACTTGATCCGCGGGAGCAATACCAGCTTCATCGCGAAGTCGCTTGGCAAAAACCTTCGCCGAATCGTTCATGAACTTCCCATTAAGCATATTTAGAGATTGAGTGGGCACCGTGGTGGCAAAACGCACGGGGCAGGAAGTATCCATATCAGCCATATCGTGATTGATAAGAATAGGCATTTGCATGGAGCGCTTCACCTTTACGTAGACGCTACGTCGACTGGACTCTTCTGGAGACGACTTGCCCCAACCCGCTCCCGGGCGTGACGCAGTGGCAAGGACTATTTGAGGGAGGGGTGGAGTAATACTAGGACCACCCGGCTTTAAATTAAGTGTGCCACATGCCGACAAAATCGAATCGCGAACCTCCTCGGCCGTCAACCGGCGCATGTCGAAACGCCAAAATAGATTGTTGATGGGATCTTTTTCGAAAGCTAAATCACTGGGAGCAGATGAACGACGGTAGGCCTTTGAAGTCATTATCAGCTTATGCATGGCCTTAATGTTCCAGTCCCGTTCCATAAACTCGACGGCCAGCCAGTCGAGCAAGGCGGGATGAGTGGGTTTGATTCCTTGAAAACCATAGTCACTAGTACTGCGTACGATACCACGGCCAAAATGGTGCTGCCAAACCCTATTCATCATTACTCGAGCGGAAACAGGGTTGTCTTTGGAGGTAATCCATTCAGCGAGAACTCGACGTCGACCAGAGGTCTTGGCGGTCTTGTAACTATCAGGAATAACAGCTGCAGGAGGACGAAGAACACTAGGAAAGGAGGGTTGAACGACATCACCTTCCAGTACGGGATTACCGCGATGCAATACTTTGATAGTGTTGTTACCTGACTCAGCAACGGCCATAACCTCATACTTGCTCGCCGATGGCTTTTGGCCGGTATGATTGGCAAGGTCTCGGGTGAAACGGCGGTGATTTCTCAATGCTGCGTCACCGATGTAATCCTTACCGAACTTGCGGATAAGGGATGCGAGATCAGCGAACTGATCTGAGGATGAAACCCCGACGTCAACGAATTGTCCTCCCCCGGTTTGAAGACAATGGACGGCGAGAACGTTTTTGCCGGTCTGAAGAACATCAGCAGCGGCCGTGGAAACATCATGCGTTTCATAATTGGAAGCATGACCGCCCAATTCCTTCACCAGCTTGCCGTTCAGATAGATTTTAACGTCTTCGTCGTGATGAACGTTAAGCGAAAAATTGTTCGGAATAGCAGCCAAACGAAAACTTGTTCGCATCCAGATTTCCTTACTACGCCATTCTGTTCGGACAACAGCGCCCGGAGTGCCTTTGACTCCAAAACCTGCCTTTCCGGAATCCCACTTGGAGTCATCGTAGGCGATCTCGAACCAGTGATCGTCTGGCTTTTTAATGGAGTAATTCCAAGCAACTTCCCCGGAACGTGCGTCATGAAGGATGATATTCTGCTTAGCTTTGGCGTTTTTCCCAGGCTTGTTCACCTTGATCTCGGGTTGCCTGAGTTCTAGTTCCTCAAGAAAATCTTCCTCGATTTTATCTAATTGGCGGCGTAGATCAGCCTCCCTCTTTGACCATCGTTCAAACTGCTGGTCATACTCGCCATTTCCCGAAAAACTCTCGACCTTTACGAGGTTAGTCTTACCTTTGCCGTGATTCGATACGTTGGCAAAGAAAGAAAGCAAGGAATAATAGTCCTTGGTGGGGATAGGGTCGATCTTGTGATCATGGCAACGAGCGCAACCAATCGACATTCCAAGGAAAACGTCACTGGTAGTCCTCAGAATGTCGTCCAGGTAATCGTATCTAGCTAATTTGCGGTCTGCGGGCTCATCATCCCAAATTCCAAGACGATGAAAACCAGTGGCGGTAATGGCATCGGCATCGGCATCGGGCAATTCATCGCCGGCAAGTTGTTCCTGTACGAAACGGTCGTAAGGTTTATTGTCATTAAAGGCCTTGATTACATAATCCCTAAAACGCCAAGCCATAGGCTTGTCACTGTCTCTTTCATATCCATTTGTTTCGGCATAGCGCACTAAGTCCAACCAATGGCGTCCCCATTTTTCTCCGTATTGAGGCATAGAGAGCAAATCATCGATAACTTCCTCAAAGGCATCGGCAGAGTCATCGGTCAAGAAATCGTTCACTTGATCCGGACTTGGAGCGATTCCTGTAAGATCGAAATAGGCACGACGCAAAAGAGTTTCCTTGGAGGTTAGAGGGTTAGGCTTTAGACCAGAAGCATCGAGCTTAGCCAAAATGAAACGATCGATCGGGTGCTCAGCAGACTTGTCTGAAACATCGGGCAATTCGAGACGCTTGGGTTTCACGTAAGCCCAATGAGCCATTGTGCGCTCGTTTACCTTGGTGTTGCCCGAGTCCGCTGTCTCCTCTTGGCCATTTTCCTTTCCATGAATTTCATCGGTGGGAGCGAAAGGTAACCCCATTTGAATCCATTTCTTCAAAATCAGGATTTCCTCATCCTTCAGCTTTCCGATGGGCGGCATCTCATGGTCTCCGTCCTTGTAGGAAACCATTTCCAAAAGCAGACTGGCTTCGGGTTTCTCGAAGTTGACCGAAGGCCCGATTTCGCCACCCTTAATCACCCCATCTCGGGTAGTTAGTCGAAGATCACCTTTAATTCGCTCCTTAGCGCCATGACACTTCCAGCAGTTCTGTTCGAGTAAGGGTTTAGCTTCCTCTTTCCAGAAAGCAAGAGCTTCAGGCGAAACCTTCTCTTCAGCCGAGAGCAAGTTTAGTAGAATTGAGAATGAGGCAAAAAGGAAAAATTCCCTTCGCATTTTTATAAATAGATTTGCAGAGGTCATAATTTTTTGGAAATCAAAGATGTATTAGGAACATTTCATATGTCAGGACAACTGTCATCTTAGGCTGCCTTGAAAGAAACATAACCAAGGGCGTGCGAAATTTCTTCCGCATGGTCACGAACTTGGCTACCGATTCGCTGGAAATCTTTTTCTTCTAGCCGAACCGATGGACCCGTAATCCAAATCGATCCCACAGGATAACCTCGGCGGTCCAGTACCGCCGCGCCTATGCAGTGCTGACCCTCGATTTCCTCGGCGTGATCTACGGAATAGCCTAGCTCTCCGGATTTATTAAGCTCCTTTGAAAAATCTTCCTGCGAAGTTATAGTCCTGTCGTTGAAACGTGGAAAATCCATACTGTTTAAGAATATTTCCCTTTCATCGAAAGGCAATGCGGCGAGCATCGCCTTCCCTGGCGCCGCGCAATGGAGGTAAAAACGTAGGCCGGGGTTCACCTTGAAACAAAAGTTATGCAATCCCGGTACTTGTTCCAGCACGACGCCCCTATCTTCCAGCAACACGCCTGCCAAGACAGTCTCTCTTGTCAAGTCGCGGAGCCGCCTCATGACGGGTAAAGCATTCTCAAGAAATCCCGGATCACCGGCAACGGGAGTCGCCAGAGAGAGAAACTTTTCCGAAAGCACGTAACCGGAACCGTTGGGGTTTTTTCTAGCATAAGCGCGCCGCTCGAGTGTGTGCATTATGCGGTAGATACTATTAGTAGGTAAATTCAACAACTCGGCCATTTCATTCACGAGCAAACCCTCAGGGTGTTCATTCAGCAATTCGATGACAGAAAGAGCACGGTCTAGACCCGGCACTTGATATCGATTTTCAGAAGATGGACTACTCATTGTGAAATTGAAACTTCAACTAACACTCAAATATCAAAAGGGTCAAGATTTAGGACAAGGTAGTGAAGGAATGATTGTGTTTTAACATCACTCCCCGTCCTCGTGTCCTTGGACAAAAAATCTGATTAAAGAAACAAAACAAGGCAGCGACTTTAAAATGAAAAATCGGTGGTTAATTATACAATCTGCTCAAGTTTTTAAGGAGAAACGGCACCTCGAAAAAACCACAAAATCAAAGTAATTAGCAAGATGGGTTATTGTAAGTATTTTTTTGGAAGAGCGTAAAACTAGTTTTCTAATGGCTTGGAAACTTTTAAGTCCCGCAAGGCGATGACCTGACATCCAGAATCTTTCAAATGCTTCATGTAAGCCTCGAATTTCTTCGGGTCAGTGTTCACCCAAGGATGCTGGACGTCGGGAACCCCATGAAAAGTCATTACGGCGATTTTGCCGTCGCCTGCCTTGGCTACCGCTTCCTTGAACTGCTCCAGTGTGCTCTTCGGCTTGCCGTCAAAGGCCTGCGGAATCAGCAGAGGGTCGTCTTTTTCCGGATCATAAGCCTTGGCTCCTCCGGTTCGAGCATAGCGATAACCACGTTGCCGGAGTAGTTTCACGGCTCTCTCCGTCGTTTGGTAGGCTGGATAGCAAAAGCTGACCGGGTGGGGAATTCCATGCTTTTCGCATTGCTTCTCGATGTACTCGACGTCGGCAGTTAGCTGCTCGAGATTTTGTCTGCCCACCACGATGTGACGACGAGTGTGATTGCCGATCTCGAAGCCGTCCGCATGGAGCTTCTTGATTTGATCCCAGGTCATGTAGTTCTTCTTGTCCTTGGCGAAACCAAAGCCCTCGGTTATGAAAAAAGTGGCCCCGAAGCCGTAGTTCTTGAGCAGTGGAGCCACGTACTTGGCCTGACTTGCAACTGAGTCGTCGAAAGTTAAGACCACGGTTCCGGGATCCTTCTTTACAGCGTCGAGGTTGATAAGGCACAAAAAGAAAACAAGAAGAGTTGTTAGGCTCCTGCAAAAGGATGGAGTAGTTAAGTTCATCTAAGAGATATGAATGGGGATAGTTGAATAATAAGCGACAGGCAATACCGATCAGACTCGCTTTGAGTATGGATAGG
>MDTC01161527.1_pt1 | contig 10891 bp, 14 predicted proteins | sample 811181 | NCBI WGS metagenome assembly MDTC01 (sample SAMN05326644, study PRJNA326480) | marine metagenome | isolation source: seawater | place: Pacific Ocean: North | collected 2011 | reverse complement strand
TATACTATGTGGCATCTAAGGTCAACTCTGTAGGTGGGCAACTAAATCTGTATAGCCACCGATTAGCTTTATGTCATGCTGATCTCCGATTTGCAGCACGATGGGCACTGTTGGCCACTCATACGCATCTTTGACTTCCTGAAGTATATGCGCCTGTGATTGCTCAAAATTAACAAACTTGTGTTCTTTTTGCTGATTCTTCAGCAAATCTACGGCCTGTACACAGTATGGGCATGTTTCTCTTCCAAAGACAACGTATCTCATTTTTGCCTCCCTTCCAGTAAGGAAGCTACACTAGACGGACTTCCTAAAACATTATAAGAAGTGACTTGGTTCAAGCCAGATGATAGTACAATTCTTGTAAATTTAGCCTGTGGGATTAAATCCTCAACTAGTGGCTGTCTTTTGTGAGCCTCGCTATATCCCCGGTTCTCAGCCATGGTGACTATGTAGGAGGGATTTATGTATATATCTCGCAAGCTATAGCTAGACTTACATGTGCCAATCTCTGAGTCGTATTCAGCTGAATTTTTTACAATTTCTGTCAAATTAATCATTTTGTTCCTCATATGTTTTACTCTTTTGAACAAGCCATTTTTCTCCATGGAACAAAACTTCATAAGTCTTTTCGTGCACCTCAGTAATTAATAAGCTTTGAGGCTTACTCAGCTTGACTATTTTGTGAACTTGCCCATGATCATCGTTCGTAAATATAGTCACATTAGACGGCACATAAACAAGATTACCCTTCATCATCATTTTTTACCTCCTCAGTCTCAACCTGCTCAGGTGGGTTCAAGGCAGACAAATAACCATGAGCCATGTTCACACAGTCATCTAATTGACTAGAGATTAAATCTAGCTCATTTTGCAAAGCGCTAACCTCTGATATTGTTTTTTCAAATCTGTTGATGTCAAACTTTAGTTTGCTCGCTCTCTCAAGCTTGTCTGTGCACTCTTTCGCCATGCTTGCAATCAAGGATGGTACGTCCTCAATATTCAGCGTATATGTAACTTTAACTTTCATATTATTTCTCCACTATTGATTTGCTTGTTGTCATCAGTGTTGATGCAACAGATACAGAATTGAGAAGCGCAACGCGGGTTACCTTTGCAGGATCGATGATTCCACTAGACATCATATCACATAACTGTGAGTTCTTGAAGTCCCAGCCCATGCCGTCCGAGCTTTTAATTCTATCTTCTATAAGCTCATAACTTTGGCCACAATTATAAGCCATTTGTTTAATAGGTGCTGCAAGAGACTTTCTCAATATCTCTGCCCCTAGAACTTGATCTTCGTTTTCTAAGTCAAGCTCGAAATCGTCACAACTAAGAAGGGTTGATCCGCCTCCTGGTACGATGCCCTCCTCTTGTGCAGATTTCACAGCCTCTAGGGCGTCTTCGATACGATGCTTCTGTTCGACCATCTCTACTTCAGTCGAGCCTCCTACACGTATCACTGCGATACCTGAAGCAAGGCGAGTTATTCTAGACTGTATTTTCTTACATTCCTCATGAGAGTCAGTCTGTTTGATCTCGCTTCGCAGTGCTTCAATACGCTTATCAACTAACTCATAATCTGCCACGCCACCCATGATGGTTGTAGAGTTTTTGAGCACTTCTACTTTCTTGCAGACTCCAAAGTCTTTCATTTTTATTTCGTCTAGCGACAAGCCAGATGTTCTACTGAAGAACGTAGCGCCAGTTGCTAGACAGAGGTCTGACAAGATGCTAGTTCTCTCTTTACCATACTCTGGTGCTTTGACCGCAGCAACTTTCATGCTGCCTCGGACAGTGTTCATTATGAGAGCGGCCAAGGCTTGACCCTCTACCTGCTCTGCAACAATCAACAAGGGACGACTTTCTCTTGATGCAAGTTCTAGCGCTGGCAATATCTTCTTAACAGTATCAAGCTTGTAGTCAGTCACCAAGATTAAAGCATCTTCGTAATCGATTGAGTTCTTTCTTTCGTTTGTCACAAACGCTTGAGCAAAATAGCCAGAACTGAATTTAAAACCCTCTACCAAGTCTAAAGTTGTGTCAAAGGATCGCCCTGCTTCAATCAAAATTGATCCGTCGTGGCCAACTTTATCAACAGCAGATGCTATTAGCTTACCGATCTTTGGGTCGTTGTTGGCAGATATTGTTGCAATACTTTCGATATCTTTAATAGTTTCGACTGGCTGGGAAGCATCCCTTATTTTATCTACCACAACTTCCAAAGCTGCGTCCATACCTCGCTTCAATTCAACGGGGGAGCAACCAGATATCAAATACTTTTGACTGTTGCGTATGATCTCCCTCGCCAAGACAGTGGAAGTGGTCGTACCATCTCCAGCTAGCATGTTTGTTTGGTTTGCTGCTTGCTTTAAAATTTGTGCAGCGACGTTTTCAATTGGATCTTCAAGCTCAACAAAGTTAGCAACGGTGACACCATCTTTAGTAATCACGGGTTTGGTATCCTTTTTAGATAGAATTACGTTTCTACCCTTCGGGCCAAGAGTTACTGCCACGTTGTCCGCTAATTTGTTAACACCATCTAAAACCTTTTGCTGCAGATCTGAGTCTGCACAGAATATCTTAGTCATCTATACCTCTTCGATTATAAGAATAACAACAGTATACCATTAATCAAGTCCTATTTTAAAATTAATTTAAAGTTCTTCGTCAGGTGTCACTGTCTCAACTGCTTTGCTTGTGGCATCCGCTAATTGTTTAGCATCATTAACTGCCTGCACGCCGCGGCCTTTTCGATCAGTGTCACCTTCACCTAGAAGATAGGCGTTGACGTTGTTGGTAAACTCTTGCAAGTTGCCATATATGGGATTGATTACCTCTTGTAGCACCTTGGCGTACTTTAGCCATACCGCCTTCATAGACTGTTCTCCAATCATTAGTGTCCCTACGTGCTTGAAGTTCGAGATACTTTCTGCTTGGTTCTTAGTTAATTCGAATTGTCTTGAGCGCTGATATCCCGGTGTGTCTTCAAGGGCTCTAAATATGGCATCGCGATCGCCCGATTCGATAGCCTCGACGACTGCGTTAAATTGTCGACCAGATCCAAAAAGTTGTTTTGCTTTTGTGCTGCCTTGAAAGCTTTCCTCAGAATAGGATACTGTAAACGGAGCAATCGAGTTTAAAGTTTCTGCGTCTAGCTGCTGTATGGTTTCTAGATTGAAGACACTACTGCGGCCCACGCGTCCAGACGCTTTAATTTTAAATATTTGTTCGCCATATTTTTCGATTGCATTTGAAAGAATGCGGGGTGTGCGAGCCACGACTGACTTCCTTTTAATTTTTGCGAATGGAGTAAAGAATACATCCAGAAAGTTCTCTAGTGTAATCGTAAACTCACCAAACTCTAGACCCTCAGTGCCACCGATGCGTCGAGCATCTAAGTATACGATGTGGTCGATCGCTCTAAAGTGTTCAACCATGTTTTTGAACGATCCCTTCACTCCAGTTGAGGGGCCCAGAAGCTTCAAAGAATAATGCCTACCACCTAAGATTACATCAGTAATTGGTTTTCCTGACGCATCCATGCCTTCGATCTCTTCGGGGCTGGTGATTTGTACAGACTTGCCTCCGAACAAGCCAGCTAAAAATCCCTCAAAAATAAATCCGCCGGCGGACTCGGTAAAGTCTTTTAAAATAGTTGATAGGATCTCGCAAACCATCATCGATGACAACAACTGCGAAATACTAGAGGTTTGCCCCTCACCAGACAAAACTTGATTAATACTCTGAAGCTTTTGTTCTAGAGACTCTCCACCGATTCCCCGCGTAAATGATTCGATAATCGCTCTATCTGAGTTGCCCTGACGGCCCCAAGCCTCTGAAATTCTCACAACTGGAAGTGCGATATTAACATCTTCATCGGGGGTGACGGTCCTTTGATCTAAATTAACCTTCTCTTGCAAGGCTTTGTCGACCATCTCCATAATCAATCTAATTGATGGATCTTTTGCAAAATAGTTCTCTGTTATGTATTCTAACTCTTTCTTGTTCATAAGTCACCTCTTTATAATTAGAAAATTATATCTGCAATTCCCAATTTAACTGCTTCTTCTGCATTTAAATATACGTTTGTCTTTTTACCCATTAGTTTCCTGACATAAGCCTCAGTCATGTTAGTTTCATCTGCTAGGGCCTGAACGTACATTCTCTGTATCGCTTTAGTTTCCTTGAACTCGTTCTCAACATCAGCTAAATATCCATGCTGGCCGGCCATCACTCCATGTATCATAACTCTGCAGTATTTACCTATTCTTCTTTTCCCCTTGGTACCAGAGGCCAGCAGTAAGACACCAGCGGACATTACCTTTCCTAAGCCCTTGGTGTGGATCTCTGTTGTCTCCCTAATTTCTCTGATTGTGTCGTAGACAGAAAACATGTCAGCAGCTAATCCGCCATGAGAGGATATTATAAACTCTATTGGCTCGTTGTAAACCTCAACAGCTTCTACTTCGTCTTCAGTGATGACACGTTCCTTTCTTCCTGTCAGCTTTAAGGCGTGCAGTCCATAAACTGCCTCTGAGCATCTTTCCTCATTAACATCTCCATATATTCCAGTCAGCCGTAACTCTGGTCTCTCCTCAGTCATCAGCATCGACACTATGTCGCCGTTCTCTGTCTTGTCTTTTTCTTCTTCTTTCTCTGACATGTATTTACCTTTCATATTATTCCTCTTTTAGGTTTTCTAATTTATCTAAAAGTTTCATGGCCTGCTGCCAATCACTTATCGATATTTCTTTCCAAACACTATCTGGTACCATATTCTTTATTGTGAATAGAGTCATCCTTTGCCAGTGCTCAAACATTATCTTTACGGCCATCTCAGATTTTGGATCAGCGGCTGACAGTAAATCTTTGCACATCCCTTCGCAAGCTCTAAGAATTACAAGACAATTAATAAATGTCATTTTGTAGAGCATGCTTTTAGTCCACACCCCAAACAATCTTATGGCGAGAGCATGTGCTAAAACGCCGGCTGTAAACATAAGTAAAGATTCTTCAAAACTCATAATAACCTCAAAAAAAAAGCAGGTCCGAGGACCTGCTTTGTTAACAGCTAAATATTACAATTACCTTCTTTTCATTCTTCGTAGGCGACGAGCCACTCTGCGAGCGACCTCTTCTAGCATCATGTCTTCTTCCATAGGATCCATCTCTGCTTCATCGCCCATGTCATCATCTTCAGCACCCATGTCCATGTCTGCGCCCATGTCTCCGCCTTCTTTCTCAACGGATAGAGCGTCAGCCAGAGCTTGACCATCTTCGCCGGCAACGGAGAGTACAGCCTTAAGACTATCGACGAGGCCCTCTAGTTTTTCAACAGCTTCAGGAGGTAAGTCACCTCCACCAGGAGCAGGTGCGTCGTCGGCCATGTCCATATCCATGTCCATGTCCATGTCTTCCTCGCCTTCTTCTTCAGGTACGGCGCCTGGCTCTTCTTGTTCATCAAGCTCTTCGTCATCGCGCTTGCCGTACATGCCTTCGTCCATCTCGTCATCGTCACGTTTGGCGTGCATGCCCTCATCCATCTCATCATCATCACGCTTCGCGTGCATGCCTTCTTCTATGTCACCTGATTCGACTGACTCTTCCAACCTCTCAATAAAGTTGTTGCTCAGAGCGCCGATGTTGGCGAACTTCATCATCTTTCTGATTTCTGATTCTTGTAAAAGCTGTTTCTTCATTTTTGTACTCCTAAGTGCAGTTCACGCACACAATAAATAGAACTTTAAATTAATAAATGCCTTTTTTGTTTATAATAGGTCAATAATTTTGCTTATTGCCTGATCTTGTATTTGTTTAACCCTGACATAGCTTATTTTTAATCTATCTGCGACCTCTCTCAAAGTCATAGAATCATTTTTTCTTACGCTCTCAAGTGAGCAATTTAAATCACTTTCATAATCAACCCAGTATCTACAGTCCTCCACCGGACAAGATACGTCATGCTTTATGCAAGCTTGCAAACACCCTCTCATAAATTAGTCTCCATTTCTATTATATCGAATATACTCTCTACTTCTGTTTCGTCTAAGGCAAACTTTTTTGTATTGTTGTTTTTTTTAGAATTTTCAACTCTAAGTTTTCTAATTTTGTTTTTGCCCTGCAAACTCATTTCCTCTTTTTTGCTTTGCACTAAGTTAAATATACTATCATCACCTGATGTATAGGCATCAACTGCAATTCTTAGAAAGTCAGATTGAGTTAGGCCATCGTGTTGGCACCTCAATTTAAATTTGATTTGCGTTTCTTCGGGCACGTAGAACATTATCTTTTTTCTATCACCGCTCATCTGTTCCTCATCAATATATGCGTGTTGCTCTCTAGTTGTGAGGCGTTTGACTGTAAGATGAAAGATGCTTTGCTTCGAAGTTGTCCCAGGCTTCGCACGCCCGAATAAGACAACCCACTACGAATGCCACCAGCAATATCTTGAAGCAAATGCTCAACGCGGCCCCGATACGGTACCGTCGTTGATACGCCCTCTGGAGTGGAAGATTTACCTCTCCATGACTTTTGAGCTTGTGCTGACGCCATTCCTCTATATACTTTGTATTTTTTGTCCCCTTGGCCAAGAAACGTTTCCCCCGGTGTTTCTTTCGTGCCAGCTAGCATGGAACCTACCATGACAAAGTCAGCACCTGCAGCAAAGGCTTTAACCATGTCGCCTGTGTTTTTTATGCCGCCATCTGCAATTATTTTAACGTCATAAGTAGTGCGTGCACAATCCAAAACACTTTGAAAAGTTGGGATTCCGTGGCCTGTGACTATACGTGTGGAGCATATTGAGCCTCCTCCTATGCCGACTCGAATAGAATCTGCACCCCAAGATGCAAGGGCATCAAAGGCTTCTAGTGTCGCTACGTTACCAGCCATGATATGTACATCTGGCATCTCGTCTTTTAGAGACTTAATGCAGCGCTCCATCATCGTATGGTGACCATGAGCCACGTCAATACAAAGTACGCTAGCTCCAGCTTCGGTGCACCTCATAGATCTTTCAATATAGTCACCAGTCATGCCGATAGCGGCACCTACAGGACCAAGATAAGTCGTAGAGGATTTAAAAACCTCATGAGCCTGCTGCACAGGAGTGTTGTATCTGTGGATAACACCTAAACCTCCAGCTTTTTGCATGGAAATAGCCATGTGCCTCTCAGTAATTGTGTCCATGGGACTTGATATTACTGGTAAATTAAAAACAAGATTTTCATCGAGAGCGCTGCTTATGTCAACTTCAGACCTGCTCTCAATATCGCTGTACTGTGGCGTTAGTAACACGTCATCGAAACAAAAAGTCTGCTTAAAATCCATTTGGAATCCATCCTTCACCATGAATTAGTTCCTTGATGCTATCATTCTTTTTTGGGTGTTGATCTCTCATATCTAAGTCAGCGACTGAGGCCTGCTGCTGTTTGTTTGTGCTCCCCAGGCTACCGTCACCTCGTGAAGAAATTGTAATTCCATCTCTGTAGAGATCTGTTTCTTTTAGTTGGACTGGCCTAAAATGAACAACTGGTACCAAAACCAACTGCGCTATCTTTTCACCAGCGGATATGTACTGAGCCTCTAGACCTATATTATGTAGATCAATAAATATCTCACCGTCATAACCACTATCGACTATGTGTGCGCCGACAACAAGAGACCTTTTCGCACCTATACTAGAGCGATTGCAAACTTGTAGCATGTATCCATGCGGCACGCCAAAACTTAAACCTGTGGGTAGCAGCATATTCTCTCCGGGCTTAATGCTGGCGCTTGTGACATTTGGATCCTTAGGAGAGTAATAAACATCCAACCCTGCATCACTTGGATTCGCTCTGTTCGGTGGAGTCGCTCCGCTCCTCAGTTTGTACTCTAAGATCATTTTGTATCTCCTTTATTAAATCATTAGCTTTTCCCCAGCAGTCTGGGCAATACAATCTTACTACTTTTTCTTTCTCTCTGACAACGACGTTCCATGACGTCGCGTGCTCCTTCGACTTTTTATCAAACTCTTTTCCACAAGCAGAGCACTCATCCTCAAGCATGTCGAACATCATGAGCTTTTTAGCCATTTTTTTCTCTGCTTTCTTTTGTTTTTTAAGCACGTTGCGTGCCATTTTTCTTTTTAAACTTCCCATTATCCTAACAACCTAAAGTTACGTTTTACTGATCTTGTGCTGAAGCCCCAGTCCTCGCTGTGATCTAGCTTGGCAGCATAAGGCCTGTTAAGATGAATACTGTCTTCGGGCTTCACTCCCCAGCATTTTATACTTACAGAGTTTGATTGGTCATCAATAACTTTCAGTATCCAGTACGGCTTACCAGTCTTAGTTCTTTTAGGAATAACCTCTCTAGTGATGAACCAAGCTACGCCAAGGTTTTTGTCCCAGGCGCCGATGGCAGGCACAGCATATCTGTCTATAGATTCTTTAATACTTTTTGTCATGACTAAATTAAATGGAAACATGCCAGTTAAATTAGTTACATGCTCAATCTTGTCCTCAACTCCGAAATCAGTTTCATCCTGGTGTTTTTTGATGTTCTCTAATAGTTTTTTCTCACTCTTGGGTCTGTCCTCGACACATGCCTTCCAAAAGTGCTTGCAACCATTAAACCTCTCGTCGCATAAAGGATCTAGAGCGCCAGAAAGGCAGAGGGCATGCAAGGCTCTTTTGTTTAACTTTGAGTAGACGATATCTTCGTTAAACAACAATTCCTCAACACTATTAAAAGGTCTATTGTTTACAATTTGCTCGATAGCTTTGTCTCCCAAACCTTTAATTGATGTAAATGGCTGCAATAAAGTTTTGCCATCCTCAGATATATCCCACTGGGAGGTCGAGGCGTTAATATCAATATTGTTAATTTTAAACCCATGTTTTTGCGCTAGCGATATCGCCTGTTCCTTCCTAGACTCAGGTTCTTTGTCTAAGAAAGCAGCCATCCAGCACTCTGGGTAATAGTTGTAAAGCCAAGCACACTGAAAAGACAAGATGCTGTAAGCTACTGCATGTGATTTGTTGAAGCCGTAGCCACTAAAGTATTCAAAATTTCGCCAGAGCGCATTTGCTGATTCTAAGTCTATGCCTTTTTCTTTACAACCAGCAACGAAGCGATTCATTATATCGATTTTTTCTTCAGCGCCTTTGCCTGTACCTTTCTTTGTAAGAAGCTTGCGTAGTTTGTTGCCTTCCTCCAGAGTGATGTCCTTACCAAGTTTGTGAGCTAGCAAAGCGATCTGCTCTTGAAAGATTAAGAAGCCAGCAGTTTCTTTCGTAACCTCTTCAACAATATCATTCAAGTATTTAACACCCTCTGACTCTTTCTTAGCCTTTACATAAGATTTATCAACGCCGGCACTTAAAGGGCCAGGACGATAGATAGATGTAATAGCAGAGATATCAATAATGTCCGTAGGCTTCGCTCTTTTAGCTAAGCGCTGGGCGCCTGAATTTGTAAACTGAAAAGTGCCAACGAACTTTCCCTTGTGGAATATGTTTTTGTACACGTTCTGGTCATTAAGGTCAATACTATCTGGATGTAGATACTTGTCATAATAATCTTTTACATCTTTAAAAGTAGGGTTTTTAACTCCATGATGCCTTTCAAGAATATGTCCAACTGCAGACTCAATCATCTCAAGTGTCGACAAGCCAAGGATATCAAACTTAATAAAACCAAGAGGCTCTAGGTGTCTGACATTCATGCCTTCAGACCACGGAGTCTGCACCACACCTCCTGAACAAATCAAAGGCATGTGTTTGTCCAGGTCTTCACCGATCACGACGCCGCCGGCATGTCGACTGGTTGATCTTACTTGACCGACAAGCGCTTCGACATGTGTCTTAATCTGTGGATATTTGTTTAAGAACTTGCCCAAAGACTCTGAAAACTCCATTACCTCTTCGAAAGTCGGAGCGTAGACACCAGCACGGATTCCGTGTTTAGCTTTTGCCTTGGGTGTTGCCTCTTTCACCATGCGACCAGTAACAGAGTTAACCTCTGTGAACGGCACTTTATAAAGCTTGCTAATATCTTTGATTAGCGAGCGAAGCTGCAAAGTGTTAAAGTTAGAGATGGGCACAACGGTTGTCTCACCCCACTTCTCTGCCAACAGTTCTTTAAGTCCAAATGCATCACTGACATCATAATCAATATCAGGATAATCAGTAGCATCAGAACGAAGAAAGCGACTGAACAAAAGACCATACTTAATCGGGTCTACTTGTGTGATGCCCAGCACGTAGGACACTAATGAGCCAGCAGCAGAGCCGCGACCAGGGCCTGACAGCATGTTATCGTTTGCAACATCAGCCACAGCCTTCATAGTCAAAAAGTATTTACCAAAGCCTCTTTCGTTGATGACCTTTAGTTCATGTTTGAGGCGATCGACATACTCTTGGTCATCATGCAGGCCAAGCTTGCGAAGGCCGGCGATGCTTTCCTTGACAAGAGTTTGTTCGGCGGTCGCCCCCTCAGGTACAACAAAGCCTGGCAATCTCACAGTGTCGTCTGGCATGAAGTCTTCGATTCTTTCATTTGCAATCCAGTGTGTCTTAACGATGCTATCGTAAATAATCTCGTCATCATACTCGAACCCACATTCTTGAGAGTACTTTTTGTACGACTCCCACATTTGGTTGCCATTTTTAGGATACAACTCCATTCCCATCTCATCGACGTCGATCGGAAGCTCTGATTCAAGCCACTCTGGCTTTTTAGATTTCCCTAGCCAACCTAGTCGTTTGTAAAGCTCTCTATCTTTCCAAGCTTGTGGGCTGGGATAGTGGCTGTCAGCAGTTGAAATAAGCTGAATTCCAAACTCCTCGTGCATCTTAATAACATACTGGTTTAGTTCATGTTGAGAGGGAACGTTGTTCCACTG
>MDTC01151459.1_pt1 | contig 10893 bp, 8 predicted proteins | sample 811181 | NCBI WGS metagenome assembly MDTC01 (sample SAMN05326644, study PRJNA326480) | marine metagenome | isolation source: seawater | place: Pacific Ocean: North | collected 2011 | reverse complement strand
CTTCGGCTCCGCCGGTGATGCCTGCACCACCATCAGCAGCGGTTATTGTCGGTACTGGGACATAGATTGATTGAGGTGCAGATATGTTGAACGTTCCGTTGACTGAAACTCTGCTAAATACGTCAGAGTCATCGTATAGTAAATCAGTTCGGTCCCACGGCTCGGGATAGAATTCATAGTTTGTCGTCTGTTTTTCTTTGCTGGGGTTTTCACCGACGCAACCAGATAGGGTCGCACTCACCATTACAAGAATGATAAGCCAAGGTCGCCAACGCATGAGGTGCCCTAGAACTCAACCTATTGAAATCATCGCATGAAATGTCTTTATTCATCGGCGTCATTTTTCATGGATTCCATCTCTTGCCTCACTTCATCCATGTCTAAATCCTGTAGCATTACGACCAAGTCTCGTAGTGCATCCTCGGGTAGCGCACCAGGCTGCATAAAAACTCCAATTTGTTCTTTGAACGCTACGGTAGTCGGAATTGAACGTATGTTGAACATGCGACCTAATTCAGGCTCTTCTTCTGTGTTAATTTTAGCGAATGTGACATCGGGAAACTCATTTGACACCCGTTCGTATACCGGGCCGTACGCTTTGCAAGGACCACACCACTCCGCCCAAAAATCCAATATCACAATATTGTTATTTTCAATTATGCCAGCAAACTCCGGTTCGCTAATATCTTTAGTCGCCATGTATAATCCTGTTTGATTTAGTCTATCATCTAATCGTCTGTCAATTCAAACCGGCGGGTTAATGTCCTTGTTAGTGAAGGTCGATACATGCGACGAGTTTTGGTTGCCACCACTCTTGTGGTGTTGTTCGTTGTTTCGGCGTATAGTTCAACTGCCGATAGCCTCAATGCGAACCAGCAATTGGAATTCAGTGCCCGAGACTCCAATGTGGTAATAGCAGAACTATTCATCAGTCCCAACAACCTGGTTGCCAACGATACTTCCGACAATGTATACGGTGCGGTAGATTGGAATGGCGACGGTGACTACGGTAAGTTTAGCGACCAATTTATCGAAATATGGAATTCGGGCGATGCTCCACAGGACGTCTCTAGCTGGCTACTCTCGACAACAAGTGGTAGTCCACCGTGCCAGTTGCCCTATAACACGACACTAAACCCAGATGAGAGAATAGTCGTATTTAGGTCAGATTCAGACCTTGATCTAAGTTATTTCGATGGTGAGACAGTCAAAATTTCTGATACGAATATGAATGTCATAGATTCAATGTCATTTCCTGCCCAAGATTCGAGTTACGGAAAGTCATACATTTCGGATAATGGTGTGGTCACTAAAGACGACCCGACCCCCGGCCGAGCAGCAGATTTTTCAGACCCATACTCCGTACCAAGCAATATTGTCAAGTGCTACAAACTGAGTAACCTAGACTCATCGCGAGCCTTCTTACTGAAGGGAAGAGTAGTCACCATGGACGGTGAAACCAATGTTATCAATGACGGTAATGTCATGATAAGAGATGGCAAGATAACCGGCGTTTGGTCATCAAATACCAACCCTCCTGCAGGCGTCGATTTCACAGATGTACCAATTGTTGAGACTGATGGAACGATTTACCCGGGACTGATCGATTTACACAATCACGTACATTACAATCACATCCCGCTGTGGGATTTTGAAGTGCATCTTAGTGAATCGCAAAAATCTGAAGAAGGCGGCTATACGAACCGATACCAGTGGGGCAACAACTGGGATTATGGCCCCAGCATTACTTGGATGAAGACCAATATTCAGTCTACTTATCGGTGGGATATGGCTAGCGAGCAAATGAAGTACGCCGAAGTGCAAGCAGTTGCTGGTGGAGTGACTGCTATGCAAGGCTCACCAAGTTCCGGGACCCAAGCGTGGGACAGCATTTTGTCGAGAAATGTCGAATTATACAATTTCGGACAAGACGGTATCTCCACATGTGCTGTATGTGGTGCTGCTGATGACGATTATACCGGTAGCCACCTAATTAGCCAAAGCGAGGCGGGTACGCTCAATGCTTGGTTTGTTCACCTGTCTGAAGGAGTCGATCAATCGAGTAAGTCTGAGTTTGATGCGCTGTGGAATAAAGGACTGATAATGGACGAGACTATTGTCATCCATGGTACTGCTTTAGATTCCTCGCAATTTAGTCAGATGGCTAGTGTCAACTCTGAACTAGTCTGGTCACCACTATCAAACCTGCTGCTGTATGGCGATACTACTGATGTAGTAGCCGCTCACCAAGCCGGAGTTAGTATTTCTATTTCTCCGGACTGGGGGCCAAGTGGTTCAAAGAATAATCTACACGAATTGAAGGTCGCTGACATGTGGAACAGCAACAATCTAAACGGCTATTTTAGCGATTACGAATTGGTCGAAATGGTCACTTCAAACCCCGCCGATGCCACCGGTTGGGCACCATTCGTTGGTCGAATAAAAGCTGATCTTTACGCTGATTTAGTGGTGATTGACACGTTCCACGAAGATCCATATCGCAATCTAATCGAGGCGATAGATGCGGATGTCGCGCTAACTGTGGTGCAAGGCAAGGCAGTGTTTGGCGATGTCGACATCATGCAGCAATTACAAGGCGATGATTGGGAGTATGTCAATGCTACAGACTTTCAGAAGGCCGTGGATGTGACTTCTCTTACTGAGGTAGATGGTAGTCAAACCTTTGCCGAAATCGAGGCTGGGCTTGCCATGGCAATGCAACACGAATTTAGTGACATGAAGGCACACTGGGCCGAGTTCAGCGGTGATACCGATGAGGAAATTAATGCCTGGCTAAATACCACCTTTGACGGCGATTATCGTGATGAAGTTAATCGTTTAAAGAACATGACATTAGACCCTATATTCACCACTGGTGATGCACGGTACTTCGATGTAATCAACCGTTCAATCCATGCTAATTATCACATCGATATGTCATTGTTGTATGACAACTATTACACTGTTGAAATGGTCAATGGTGCAAGAGTTAACGTCAATGTACAATTACCAGAAGACCAGACAAATACTGACACTGGTAGCAATGATAATACCAACAATGGCGGAGATTCTACCACACTACCAGGACCAGTAGACAACAATACTGTTGACAATGATGATGATATGTTTGCTGATCAGCCTGATGACCAATTTATCGATGAAACCGAGGCAGACCAAGCAACAAAAAATCAATTAAAATTAATCCTTGGCCTTATTGTAATTGTTCTGTTATTTGGCCTATATGTTGTCAGCCGCACTGATGATAGCGATGAATTGCTTAATTCTCAAACCTCGATAATTGACAAGATTTGGGATGATGATGAAATAAACGAAACCAATGATGCTCCTAGTAATGATGTTAGTGAAACTCCGACCTCAGATACCGTCGACATCAAAGATAAGGTGGCTAGTGCAATGAAATCCTCGGGTCTGTCTGCTGTGAGATTGTTTACCGCTATCGATCAAACCGATGACGGATATGTTTCCCGCCGAGAAATCAGAACTGCTGTGAACACACTACTCAAAGACTCGGTCAAAGTTTCCGATATCGATGCAATGCTGGAAGTTTTTGATACCAACGGAGATGGAGTAATCAGCCTCGATGAATTCTTGTCAGTTATGGAGCAGCACGAACCAAAGCAGTTTGTACCAGTGCTGCCCGATTTAAAGCCCCCACCCAAATAATTGGTTCAGTCAATGTCAATACGTGGTACTGTGCCATGTGAAGTAATTTGATGAGTTACTGGAACTCCCAACTTGGCCCGTCAGCGGAATCGGTTACCACAATCCCCATTGCACTTAGTTCATCACGTATTTGGTCTGCCTTAGCCCAATCTTTGTTAGCACGAGCTTCTGCACGTTTGCTCAATAATTCTTCGACAAGGGGAGATATTGCAGTTCTGCGTGGGTCTTCTTCGGGTTCCAGCAGGGCAAACTCACGCGTTGGCAGTATTCCTAAAACAACTCCTGCAGTTTCTTCTAACCAATCTACAGCGTAGTGAGCAAATGCATCCCGATCAGCATCGTCAAGCCCACTGTTCAGCAGCTTTGATATCTCCCTCACGCCACCTAATACTTTGGCGACAGCATCACGTGAATTGAAGTCATCATCCATGGCCTTGGCAAATCCTTCGCCCATCTTTTCAAGCATCGCCAAGGATTTAGTAAATGGTTGGGTAGAGGTAATATCTGGTTGAGGTAGCGGAATGGGTGATTCACTGGTCATACCTTTCAGGGCATTGATGTAGCATTCTAATACACGGTTATAGTTACGCTCAGCGTCTTTTAGTAGTGATTCATTCATATCAATTGGTGAACGGTAATGGGCATTTATCAGAGCAAATCTGAGCACCATGGCATCAACCTGTTGCAAGATATCTTTGATGGTCCAAAAGTTTCCAAGAGATTTACTCATTTTCTCACCATCTATATTGACAAAACCATTGTGCAGCCAGTGATGGACTATTGGCGAACAACCTGTATGACACTCTCCCTGGAAGATCTCTGCCTCATGATGGGGGAAGCGCAAGTCATGACCACCACCATGAATATCGAATTGTTGACCGAAGTGATCCAGTGACATAGCAGTACATTCGATATGCCAACCAGGTCTACCAGGACCCCATGGAGAATCCCAGGTTGGTTCATCCGGCTTAGCCGCTTTCCACAACGCGAAATCCTTGTGGTCCTTTTTCCCTGAACCAGTATCCTCTACTCGCCCGCCTGCACCCGAACGAACTGCGTTGATATTTTGCCCTGTCAGTTGGCCATATTTTTCCGGTGCTGATTCAACATCGAAGTAGACGCCATCGTTGGCTGAATAGGCGTGTCCTTTAGCAATTAGGTCCTCTGTTATGCGAATCATATCATCAACATATTCAGTACAACGAGGATAGTCATCCGCTCGCAAGATGTTTAGAGCATCCATGTCCTCATAATAACCAGCAATATTCTCATCAACTAACTTACGCCAATCTTGCCCTGTCTCGTTAGCTCGTTGGATTATTTTATCGTCAATATCGGTAAAATTTTGTACATAATGTACATCAAAACCCGAAGCTTCTAACCACCGATGGATTAAGTCAAATGATAAGTAACATCGTGCATGCCCTAAATGGCATTTATCATAGACTGTTACCCCGCATACGTACATTGAAACTTTGCCCGGTTCCATGGTTTGGAACGGAACTTTTTCTCGACGCCGGGTGTCGTGGACTCGCAGAGGCATTGGGAACAAGGCCTGGTGTTCGCCATCACACTTCAATGTTATAGATACGATGCGCCTCGGAGGGTCGGTGTTGCGGTGCATAATGCACGAAATGGGGTGACTATTGGCGGTAGATTAGTTACTGATAAACTAATTATCCGCATAAGTTGGTTGTTACCGGCAATAGTAGTCCCTGTATCGATGTTAATCCACCTAGTTGTTGGAAACTCGCGGGATTTCCCGTTTTTTATTTCGGAGGCAGATTTTCCCGGTATAGAGCGTTTCATATTCACTGCTGGCTTAGCGATATCTGGATTATTCCAGATGCTCTTCGCTTACCGAATGTGGCATGAGTATCGCAAGATAAAACCGGGAAAACTATTGAACTTAGCGATGGTATGTGGATTGTTTACCGGCGCCAATCTTTTTGTCATGTCATTTGCTAATATGTATGACCACCTTATTATTCACGTTATTACCGCATCGGTGGTCTTTCAAGTCGGTATGATTTGGGCTATTGTCAGTCACTTTGCCATGCCTTCAGCCAACAAACGTGGTAAAATTATCCGTCGAACGAGCATTTTGCTTTGTATTGCATCATATTATGTCATGACTAAAGCTGTAGCTAGCGCCATTGGTGGTTTGGATTCGTATGATTTAGAAGATGATACCATATTGACTCTTGACAAAATCCAAGAAGCAATAGACGTGGCTGCATATGCTGAATTTGCGTTATTTGTCTGTTTGGTTTTGTGCTTGTATTCGTTTGAACAAGACTTTCTTGCACTGTCCGAATCAATCGAGGAGTGATTGTTTTACGTTGATTATACGTTTCGACATGTCAAAGACTCCTGCTTCCTCTTCAGTCATATCACCCAACCTTATTGCCTCAGATAGAATTCGTGAGGTTGCTTCAGGATGATATTGGACTGTTCTGATCGGCCTTGTGGGATGTTGGCAAGCAGCAATTTTACAATGTGATGCAGTACCAACAACCTGTAGCTCTCCGGAATCCACAACATGATCCTGATGTGTAAATACCGCGTTTACGACCGAGCCATCATCGTAGTGGACTTCCGAAACAAAGTGGCTTCCTTCTGTTGCCCGCTCAACTCGCCCGCCTAGAGCCGCGGCGATTATTTGGTGACCGAAACATATACCAATTATTGGAACCTCAATTGTCCGAATTAACTCTGCCACCTTATCCATCCAAGGCTCCCATGAAGAAACATTACGGCGAGAGCCGGTGATAGCGACAAAATCACAGTCAACAGGGTTTTGGACTACGGTGCCGAAACCATAATCGGTTCTTTCGTCAGTATGTGGCGACCACAAAAATACCTCTGGATTATCAAAATGCGAAACGATTTCTCTAACTCCTTCCTTTCCAAACGCCTTTCTTTCAGCCAGTAAATCGACCACTAGAAGACGCATGACAATCAAGCTTCAATGCCGTCTTTTGATCCGGTTTTCTTGGCTTCAATTACTGCATCATTAGCTTTGATTTGCTCCCAAACAATCTCAGCGATATCTTTGACCTCCATGTCAGAGCCAATAGCAGATAATCCATCAGTAATCATTGTTGAACAGAATGGACATCCAACAGCAACGGTGTCTGCGCCAGTTTCGGCTAACTCCTTTGAACGGATTATGTTGACACGGTCATACCCTTCATCAACATGTTCTTCCATCCACATCTGTGCACCACCTGCGCCACAGCAAAAAGAATTCTTGCCCGTTCGCTCGGTTTCAATATCGACGCCGCCAATAGCATTTCTTGGTGCGGCTAATTCACCGCCAATCCTACCAAGATAGCACGGGTCGTGATAGGTTACTGAGCCATCGTGTTTTGGCTCTGGCAGTTTACCTTCTGCTTGAAGATGATTGATTAATTGTGAATGATGCATTACTTCTATCTCCTCGCCACCGTAGTCTTTGTATTCTTTACCGAGGGTGTGGAAGCAGTGCGGACATGAGGCGACTACTTTCTTGACGCCAATTTCTTCGAAAGTTGCAAGGTTAGTTTCGGCTAACATTTGGAATAGGTATTCGTTACCAGCCCGACGGGCAGCATCGCCGCTGCAGCCTTCTTGCATGCCGAGGATGCCGACATCTAATCCCGCCTCTTTCATGATACTGATGGTATCTCGGGCAACTTTCTTATTGCGTTCATCGAAAGATGCTGCACAACCTGCAAAGTAGATGTATTCAGCAGGTTCGGCAACTTTGACATCAAGGTCTGCTGCCCAATCTCCTCGCTCATGGGATGGTAAACCATACGGGTTTGAATCAGACTCAAGGTTTTCTATTGTGGCCATCAATGGCATAACGGTGTCCTCAACTTTCTCGTCAAACTCCATTCTTTCCATCATTAGGTGTCGGCGAGCATCGGTTAGTTTTGGCACGTGGTCTATGTAAATTGGACAGGCTTCAACGCAGGCATGACAGGTCGTGCAAGCCCAGATCGATTCTTCGCCGAACTTAGCAATAATGTCTTGTTCTGGAGGTTCTCCTTCCATCAGTACGCTATAGTTGTCATTGGCGTAATTTCGAACATCGTGGATAATTTGCATAGGATTTAACGCTTTACCAGAGGCATAAGCAGGACACACGTCTTGGCACCTAGCACACGATGTGCAGGCCCAGCCATCGATTAGACTTCGCCAGGTTAAATCGGTATAGTTAGCTGTGCCAAATGATTCAATGTCTAAGTCATCAAGCAGCACCGCTTTTCCTTGTTCATCAACCTGCATTGGCTCCATTGTAGCCATTGGCCGCATGTCGTGGAAGAAGGCATTCGGTAGAGCCATCACCAGGTGCATGTGCTTGGATAGTGGGATTAAGAACAGGAAGGTGGCGATCGCTAGCATGTGCGCCCAATAAGCACTGACCACAACTGCAGTGGATGGCACGATAGTCGCTGCGACCCACGCACCGATTGGCTCATAGGTCGACGAAACGCCAGCTTCACCCGCCTCGACAAAGAACGATGTTAATGTAATAGTTAATATCAACAACAGAATCACGTTACCCTCAAGTTGAGACTTACCCTTTAGTTTCTCTGGAGTAAATACCACCCTGCGGGTTAGGGCAGCAACGCAACCGATCAGCGCGATTGTGTAGCCAGTTTCAACCATTAGATTCCATGGACCTTTGATTACCTCGGGCAAGAAACTATGGGAAAACCAATTTGCAGTAGCAAGGTCTAGCATGTCCGAGGATAGCATTAGGAAACCCCAGAACATCAATACGTGAATTCCTCCAGCAACCTTGTCTTCTAGCACTTTTTTTTGTCCTAACCACCCTGTAGCAACCTCTTTGATTCTAGTCGGCCAGTTGTCAAATCTGTAATCAGGTTTACCGAGCATCACGAGACGTGTCGCTTTCCAAACTTGGTAAGTGAAAAATGAGATTGAAACAGCACCAATTATGGCGAGTATTGCCCACCCTGGAATTGGGCCATAATCCATGAGTAATGGGTGTTCCATGATATCATCTTCCCGGTGCTAATTAGCCCCACAATTAGGCAACTATTGAAGTCACCGTATCAAAGCACAAATAAAACCACTTGGTGAGGCTAACATACAAGCACTCACACTGGAGGTTACTGATGAGCAAAATTACTGTAAGCGCACCGGGAAAATGTATCCTATTTGGCGAACACGCCGTGGTATACGGACATCCCGCAGTTGCAGTAGCGATAGACCGACGTATCTCGGTTAGTATTCAACCATCGAAAACCGGCTCGTGGTTGCTGGATGGTAATGAACTAAATATGTCGAAAAACCCGCATATTAGCGGCCTCATCAAGAAACTGTGGCCAGCCGATTTGGGCGCACCGGCGTTATCAATTCAGATTGAAGGCAATATACCAAGGTCCTCTGGATTAGGTTCATCGGCTGCTCTATCAGTCGCTTTTGCCGGTGCCTTAAGACTCGCTCGTGGACGCTGGTTGACGGCACCTGACAGTAACCAGCAACAGCATTGGGCTGAAGGATTTAGCTCCAGCATAAGCCAGACAAATCCTTATGACTTATCCTGCGGATTTTTTGCCACAACCCCGACAAATGAGTTACATCACTTGAACGGCATGGACGCCATAGACCTTGACGAAATTGCGATATTGTCACACGGAGCGGAAGCAAATGCACAAAATGGTCGCGCTTCACCCATGGATTCATCTACATGCGCACACGGAAACATCGTCGTCATATCAAATAAAATTGAACGCAATATCGATTATCTGTACCAAAGGAATCTAACAACGCATGGAAGCGAAATTTCTTGGCACATTCACGCGCTGGAACTTGTGCAGCAACCTGATGATGTATACCTAGTGATAGGCAATACCGGGATTAACGCACCAACGGGAAAACAGGTTGCTAAGCTTGCAGAATTATTGAGGCAAAATCCTATGAAAATGAAGGAAGTTGAGACTATTGGGAAGATTGCGCGACGCGGGATTGATGCATTACTTGGAGGGGACTATGATGCTGTTGGAAGGAGTATGAGTGAAAATCAACTAATGCTGAAAAGTATTGGAGTATCGAGCCCTGAGCTGGAGCAATTAATCAAAGCGGCATCGCCGACTAGCCTTGGGGCAAAATTAACCGGTGCGGGTGGTGGTGGATGCATGGTTGCTTTGACCAGAAATCCCCAGTTGACTAGTGATGCAATCGAGCTAGCCGGTGGTCGAACTTTCATCACGAAATTAGGTACTGCAGGTTTGACTGTCGAAACCAATGATATCACACCTATATGGACGAAATCGTGATGCTGCGAGCCCTTTAAGGGCTTAAGGGAAAAGCGGTCCTTTATATACCTGTTATAAATCCCTTTTAAACATGACAACTGATGAAGAACGTTTGACAGTAGTAAATGTAGTCGCCAGCACAAGAGTCGCTGAAGAACTCGACTTGCCAGATATTGCTATTCAACTAAATTGTGAATATGAGCCCGAGCAATTTCCCGGTGTAGTTTACCGGGTAACCGATCCAAAACTAGCTATACTCATGTTCCGCTCCGGTAGAGCAGTATGTACTGGAGGGAAAGACGAAGATAATATTCACACTGGTATTGACCGAATGATTTCAGACCTGCGCGGCGCAGGAATCAAAACCTGGGATTTGGCAGATGTAGAAATCGAAGTCCAAAACATGGTGGCAACTTATGCACTGCACTACCCAGAGGATTACGATGGAAATGACAAATTTACCGGCGAGCCGTTGGCTGGGGTGCCGAGGAAGTTGAATCTAAACAACCTTACTTTTCACCTACCGTTCGACAAAGTAGAATATGAGCCTGAACAGTTCCCAGGCTTGATTTACCGATTAGATTACCCCAAGGTAGTCTGTCTAATATTCGGTAGCGGTAAGATGGTAATCACCGGAGCAAGACACAAAGATGAGATTCTTGAAGCGGTTGAAATCATCAAGGATGAGTTAGCAGACTTGCTGTGAACACCCCATAATTAACTCCATACTGTGGAGAAGTGTTCATTGCCTATGGTAACTTCGCACTACCATGCGGAGCATCGCCAAACGGCAAATCAAAGCGATGACTCTCATTGTCATTATGCTCTTATCCACTACAGTCATCTACAACGAAACCGAACTTACCACAGTAACTGATAATCTAGATGCTAGCGAAAAGTCAGGCACCACCGTGCCAGATGTCCCAGTTTGGCG
>MDTC01230989.1_pt1 | contig 10894 bp, 5 predicted proteins | sample 811181 | NCBI WGS metagenome assembly MDTC01 (sample SAMN05326644, study PRJNA326480) | marine metagenome | isolation source: seawater | place: Pacific Ocean: North | collected 2011 | reverse complement strand
GATTCATCGAACCGCATTTTTTTGCGGGCTTCAGCGGCGGCGTGAAGGGCATCATGCCTGGTTGCGCAGGACTGGAAACGGTAATGAGCAATCATGGTGAGAAAAACATCGGCGACCCGCAGGCGACCTTCGGCATCACCAATGGCAACCCGCTTTGGGAGGAGTTGCGCAATATCGCACTCAAAGCTGGCCCGAGTTTTTTGCTCAATGTCACCCTCAACGAGAAACGCGACATCACAAACGTCTTCGCCGGTGATATCATCGAGGCGCACAAAACCGGCTGCGCGTTCGTCAAAAAATCGGCGATGCAGCCGGTAGAGCAGCCGTTCGACATCGTCATCACGACTAACAGCGGCTATCCGCTTGATCTCAATTTGTACCAGGGCGTCAAGGGAATGAGCGCCGGGGCGCGTGTGCTGAAGGAGGGCGGCATGCTGATCCTCGCCGCCGAATGCCGGGAGGGAGTGCCCGGCGGCAGCCCACTCGATGAACTGATGCGCAGCGCCGACTCGATCGAGGAAATCCTGGCCAAGCTCTCCACGCCGGGCTTCGTCCGGCCGGAGCAATGGCAGGCACAGATTCAGGCACTTGTGCAGCGCCGCGCCGAGGTGCTCGTTCGTTGCGAACTCGATGACGCCACCCTGCAAGCCTGTCACTTGGCTCCATGCGCCGACATAAGCACGGAAGTGACCAATCGCTTGATCAAACTCGGCCCGGACGCCCGCGTAGCGGTCCTCCCCCAAGGCCCGCTGACCATCCCGTATCTCGCCGGATAGTGACTCGGGCTTTCACTGCCTCACAACATCCCCGCGACGCCCCTTGTCGACGAGATTGCCGGTGAGGGCCAGTGAATCATTGTTCCCTGTCAACAAAACTGACTCCGCCATCCTTGGCGCTTGGCCGTGGTCGCGCACAAGGTTGCCGCTGATGACAGCGTGATCAACCTGATCCATGTGCAAACCTCGATGGGCTGGGTCAAAAACCTGACAGTTGGCAACTGTTATGTCGCGTGAGTTGAAAACACTAATGGCGCCACCTCTCTCATCATTTCCAGCAAGACTGGCCTCAACGATGAGGCCATGCAGATTGATTCCCGCACTGTCCTTTACCAAAACGCCATCGACTCGGTTTCCTTGGTAGTCAGGATTGTAGTCGATCGTGCAGGAGCCAATGGCGATGTTCCGGCATTTATCGATCACGATGGAACGCTCGCCGGCGGAGCAGAACGAGTTACCCGTCACCGCGACCCCGTGACAGTTGCGCAACAACAGGTTGTGAGTCTGGCTCTGGATGATATTGCCGCTGATCGTCCACAGGCCGGCATCGGTGGAAAGTTCAGTCGGCCTGGCTTCAATTCGCACGTTCGCTCCGCCGGGACTGTTCTTGGCCTGAATGGTGCAGGAGGAAATCGTCACCTCACGCACCTTGGCTTCGCGTGAATCAATCCACACATCGGCACTATCTGGTTTCTCCGTGTCGTGATTGTACTCGATATCGCAACCGGTGATTTGCAGATTGCGAACACTGCTGCGTTGCAGCTTTATGCCGGCATGCCGGTGGTAGCTTACATGACACCCAACGATGTTGATCTGATGCAAATCACAGCCATCAAGATAGATTCCGATCGCCCCTATGCCAGCACCTTCATAGACATGGCAATGTGAGATAATCGTGTTGCGATTGCGCGTGATGAGATGCACGCCATACTTGCATTTGCGGATTAGTACTCCCGTAAGCATCGCCTGCATCGTCCTTTCCAACTGGACACCGATAGCCGCAGGATGATTGCCGACAATTTCGATACCGCTCACTGAGGGCATCCGCTGGCTCTGCCACACGCCGGAATCGAACGAACCGGGATCCGCCGTGCCGTGATGCGTGCCCACCAACCGCAACGCCGGCCCGGCACCATCCATCACAATCACCGCCGTGCCCCCATCCCCGGTAATGCCTGTGAAACCCACCTTGTCCAGATCCACCACCAACGACCGAGTGATCCGGTAGATCCCGGCGGGAATCACCACCAACCTCTCACCGTCGTTGATGGCATGCTGCAGTGCCGACGTGTCATCCATCCTGCCATCACCGACTGCTCCAAATTCTTTCGCATGAGCCACGAACAAAAGGTAAATGCCCCACCGCCGCCGGGCCAGAACTCATTCCTCCTGAACGGACGATGAATCACGCCATGATGCGTTTGATCGGCTGGCCGCTGACATTAGTGAGACGGCGCTGAACGCCGTCGTGGTAATAGGTGAGTTTCTCGTGATCCAGACCGAGCAAGTGGAGGATGGTGGCGTGAAAATCGTTGGGAGTGATGACGTCCTCCTGTGCCCTGAAGCCAAACTCATCGGTGGCACCATGGCTGATGCCGCCCTTGACACCCGCACCGGCAAGCCAGGCGGTGAAGCCTTTGGGATTGTGGTCGCGGCCGAAAGTGCCGGCCTGAAACATCGGCATGCGACCAAACTCGGTGGCGAACACTACCAGCGTGTTTTCCAGCAGGCCGCGTTGTTTCAAGTCGAGCAGCAGGCCGCCGACCGGTTGATCGAGTATTTCACCATGCACATCGTACTGTTCCTTCAGTCTCGAGTGGCCGTCCCAGTTGATGTTACCTCCGGAGGCGTAGGCGCCGTTGAAGAGCTGCACAAAGCGCACCCCGCGCTCGACAAGACGACGGGCAAGGATGCAGTTGCTGGCGAAGCCGGCCTTGTGTTTGTTTGCACTGTCGGCACCGTACAGGCTGCGAATGTGCGCAGGCTCAGCCTTCAGGTTGGCCGCCTCGGGCACAGTGAGCTGCATGCGCGCGGCAAGTTCGTAGCTAGCGACGCGTGCGGCCAACTCGGCATCGTCCGGGAAGTCGGCTTGGTTTTGCTTTTCCAACGCCAGCAAGGCGGCACGTGCAGCCGCATCACAGGCGGCTGAAAGATCCCCGGGACGCTGCAGAAAACGAACCGGCTTCGTGCTGCTGAACGGAGTGCCTTGAAACGCGGCAGGTAGAAAACCGCTGGCCCAGTTGTTGGGTCCGCTCTGCGGCATGCCGCGCGGATCCTCTATGGCCACAAAAGCGGGCAGGTTTTGGTTTTCGCTACCCAGCGCGTAGTTCACCCACGCACCCATACTCGGGAAGCCATCGAATGCGAAACCGGTGTTCAACACGTTTTCCGCCGGGCCATGCGTGTTGGAGGTGTTTGTGAGCGAGTGCAGAAAGCTAATATCATCCACCATCGCGCCGATGTGCGGCACAAGATCGCTCACCATTTTTTCGCATTGCCCGCGCGGACGGAATTGCCACAGTGGCCTGGTCAAGTTGCCGTTCGGACCTTGGAACGACACGAGCTTTTCGTTACCAGGCAGTGGTTGGCCGTGGCGCCGAATCAACTCCGGTTTGTGATCGAACGTATCCACATGACTCAACGCGCCGGCACAAAATATCTCGATAACACTGGTTGCCCTTGGTGTGAAGTGCGGTTGCCGGGACGCGTATGGTCTGGCAGGATCAATCTCGGGTGATGCGCCGCGCACCTCATCCGCCAGCATCGCAGCCAGCGCGACGCCGGAGAACCCATGCATTGAGTGGTACAAAAACTGTCGTCTGTTGTGGCTCATCGTAGATACAGAAAGGCACTGGAATTGAACAACACACGACAAACCTGCTCAAGACCGTGCTCCCGGGCGAGTTGCAGCAAGACCTGCTGTTCACCCGGCTTGGGATCACGGGCGCAGGCCAAGCGGAAAGCGCGATCGATTTGTCTCCCCGGATTGTCGCCGGCCTCGCGCTGTACACGCTGGGCAAAGAAGGCGGCCTGCCGATTGGCGAACGGGCTGTTGAGCAGGCTCAGCGACTGCACGGGCGTGATGGAGCGTGTGCGGCTTGGCTTCATCAACCCGGCATCGGGGCAATCAAATGCACCAAAAATATCCACCGCCTGCATGCGGATTTTGTGCGCATAGATCATTCGCCTCGAACCGGCGTCGTCGAACGATTGTTTGGCAATGTAATCAGAAAGGCCACCGCGCTGGTTGAAAAAATCAAATCCGGGGCCGCCCATCCTTAAATTTATCCTCCCGCTGACAAAGAGCATGCCATCGCGTATGGCCTCCGCCTCCAGCCGACGCGGTGGGAATCGCCAGAGCAGACGCGAAGCAGCATCGACTCTCAGCGCCTCGGGATTGGGCCGACTCGCCTGCCGGTAGGTGCGCGAGGTGACTATGCGGCGGTGAAGCTTCTTAAGCGACCAGCCCTGCCGAACGAACTCCAGCGCCAGCCAGTCGAGTAATTCAGGATGCGTCGGTGCGGCTCCCATCTTGCCGAAGTCCGACGGTGTGCCCACAAGGCCGATGCCAAAATGATGCTGCCAAACGCGATTGACCAGTACGCGTGCGGTCAGCGGATGATCCCACCGCGTGAGGTGTCCTGCCAAGGCCAAGCGGCGTTGCGGCTCTGGCGCATCTGGTACGATTTGCTCTTGGCCAAGCGCCACGGGGATAGCCGGCGCCACCTTGGCCAAGCGCTGCAAGGGATCGCCACGCCTCAACAGCCATGTGGGCCCAGGTTCGGCAGAGAAACTCGCTGCGTACGCCTGCGGCCCTTCGGCGAGACGACTGATTTCCCCCTCCGTCCTACGAATCTCGGCAATCAGCGTAACCACCACCTGTGTCTGTTCCGCGGTGAGATTCTTCAGCGTCACTCGACCAGCCGCACGCGTGTCGTCACCGCGCGGCAAACGATCCCAAGTGTGAACGACGGTTTGCCAACCGTCGTCGGGTTGCAGCACCTCGACGGTGTAGTCGACCGGCACACTGGAGCCGTTGTGCCATGTGATGCGGTTGAGCGCCACCGGTTGGGCGAAGTCCACTCGAAGCCAAGCCGCCCCGCCCTTGGCGGAGACCCAGGGAAAAGCCTGCCGTCGGTCCACCGAGCCGTCGGTGAGATTTTCAAAATGTCGGGTCTGGTTGGCGAGCGCGAAGCTGGAAGCAGAAGGCTTGGCGCCTCCTGAGGCCAACGCTGCGTTTACGCCATCCGTGGTCCACGCTTCAAACTCATATAACGATGCCTCACTGCCATTGGCCGTGGCATCGATATTCATGCGTATGGCGCTGGCAGTGACCGGTGCAAACTCATCCGAATGCACGTTGGCGAGCGGTTCCCGGAGACTGAACTTGAGTCGTTGTCCCTCGAGTTTTGCGCCCAGTTCGCCAAGTCGTTTCCGAGCCGCGGGCAGTTGCGCGGCCCACCGGTCGTTCTTCTCGCCGCGCAGACGTCGATCCCCATAGCGCAGTCCTGCGAAAATGGCCTGCAAACCGTAGTAATCGCGCATGGTGACGGGATCGAACTTGTGCTCGTGACAACGGGCACAGCCCAGAGTGAGACCGAGCATGCTTTGGCCCACGGTGCGGATGACCTCATCTAGTTCGTCCTGACGCGCCGAGCGCATGGCCTCCTCATCGCGGCCCACCTGCCCGGGCAAGTTCGCCGGGCCGGAAACCAGAAAGCCAAGGGCGGCATCGGCACCGGTGATGTCGCCGGCAAGTTGATCGCGTATAAATTGGTCGTAAGGAAGGTCGGAGTTTAACGCGTGGATAACCCAGTCGCGATAATGCCATGCGTTGGGCCGCTCGAGGTTGGTTTCGAATCCGACCGTCTCCGCCCAGCGAATGACATCGAGCCAATGCTGTGCCCAGCGTTCCCCGTAGCGGGGTGAGGCAAGCAACGCATCGACGGTCTCCACGAAGACCGTGTCCGTGTTGCGCTTGTCCTGTGTGAAGGACTGAACGGCTTCCGACGTTGGCGGTAGCCCCGTGAGGTCTAGCGTCACACGCCGAAGCAGCGTTGTGCGATTCGCCTCGACTGAAAACCTGAGCTTTTTTTCGCTCAACTTTCGACTGACAAAAAAATCGACAGGATGCGTGTCTCCCAACACTACCGCGTTTTTCATCGGCCGGAACGACCAGTGCTGCTCCGCCGCCAACATTGTGGAGACGAACAAGCCAAACAGAATAAATGTCCCGACACGCTGGATCACGGCTGGGGCGAACTCTCCCAAGCGGCAAACATGGTTGTCAACACCTCGAACCGACAGGAGATAATTTACCGCTTGACCAAACGCCGCGGGATTAAACCACTACAGCATGATATCGCTCACCGGTTCAGCCCGGGTTGCCCCAGTTAACCGGGCATCGAGCCCTTGGAATGGCATGCTAAATCTCCAGGCGTCGATGCCCATCAAGTGGAGAATTGTGGCATTGATCTCATGAATGTGGACAGGATTGTGAACCACGTTGTAGCTAAACTCGTCCGTCTCTCCGTGGACGATGCCCGGTTTGACCCCGCCACCCGCCATCCACATGGTAAAACACTTGGGATGGTGATCCCGTCCGTATTCGGTCTGGGTTAATTTACCTTGACAGTAAATGGTGCGGCCGAACTCCCCTCCCCACACGATCAAAGTATCATCGAACAGCCCCCTCTCCTTGAGATCGTTGATGAGCGCGGCGACCGGCTGATCGATGTCGCGGCACTGGTTCGGCAAATCCTTAGGCAGCTTGAAGTGCTGATCCCAGCCTCGGTGAAAAATCTGAGTGAACCGCGTACCCCGCTCGGCCAAACGCCGGGCCATCAGGCAGTTGTAGGCGAAGGTGCCCTCCTTTTTGGAGTCAGGTCCGTATTTTTCAAAAGTGGACTCCGATTCCTTCCTCAGATCGGTCAATTCCGGAACGGAGGACTGCATGCGAAATGCCATTTCATACTGGGATATACGCGCCTGAATATCGGGATCTCCCACTTCGCTTAACTGCTGCTGGTTCAACTCCTCGAGAGCATCGAGCATGCGTCGGCGTGTCTTGGAGTTGATCCCCTTGGGGTTGGATAGAAATAACACCGGATCGCCCGCCGTACGAAGGAGCACTCCCTGATGCTTGGACGGAAGGAATGCCGAGCCCCACAGTCTGCTGAAAAGCGCTTGCGCCTCCTTGCGCCCAGTCCATGTGGAGTTCAACACGACAAATGACGGGAGATTGTCCGTTTCGTTCCCCAGTCCGTAGCTCAGCCAAGCCCCCATGCTGGCGAATCCCGGTATCTGGAATCCGGTGAGGATATAGGTAATCGCTGGATCGTGATTGATGGCCTCGGTGTAAACGGAGCGCAGGATGGCCATGTCTTTCGCCACGGCTCCGGTATGAGGCAGCAGTTCGCTGATCCATGCCCCATCCTGATTGTTGTCGTACTTTTTAAACTTGTAGATCGAAGGAGCGACAGGAAACCGTTTCTGCCCCGAAGTCATGGTGGTGAGTCTTTGACCCATGCGGATCGTATCGGGCAAATCCTTGTCGAACCACTTCCCCATCTCGGGTTTGTAGTCAAACATGTCCATTTGGGACGGCGCGCCGGACATGAACAGGTAGATAATCCGCTTGGCCTTGGGAGCGAAATGAGGCAGGTCGGGCATACCCGGCACTCCTTTACGCTTGGCCGCCTGCGTAGCAAAGGCAGGATTCTTGACCAACATCGACCCCAATGCCATGGAACCCAGGCCGAGTGCGCTATTCCGGAAAAAATGCCGGCGAGTTTGATTTTGGATATATGTTTGTATCGGATCCATCCTGTTACCTTATCGTTTGTATTATCCGAGTCAGCCCTTGTTCAACACCTCATCTAGGTTCAATATGATATTGGCGACCATCGTACAGGTTGCCAGTTCAACCGGATCAAGCTCGGAAACCGGAGGCAACTCGCCAACGGCAACCGCCCCACGGGCGGCACCGGAGTTGGACTTGAACTCGCTGTAAAAATCATTGTAGGCCGACACAAGCGACCTGCTTTCACTAGCCGATGGTTTCCGCAGCGTGGCCAAGCGGAAACCGTAAGCCAAACGCTCCTCGATTGAGGCACCCTCATTTTGCATGATCCGATAGGCCAAGCCGCGAGCGGCCTCAAAATACTGCGGATCGTTCATCAGCAGCAAAGCCTGCAGCGGAGTGTTCGTACGCTCCCGGCGCACCGAGCATACCTCCCGTGACGGCGCGTCGAACGTGTTCATCTGCGGTGGCGGCGCCGTGCGCTTCCAGAATGTGTACAGGCTGCGGCGATGAACCTTCTCCGAACCGTCGTCTTTCTTGAACCGAACGGTGTTTGAACCGGTGTACCCGACGACAAACCATAATCCATCAGGCTGAGGCGGCTTGACGCCGGGCCCGCCCACTTTCTCCACGAGCAACCCGCTGAGCGCCAATGCTTGATCCCGCAACGCCTCAGCATCGAGCCGAAACCGCGGCCCACGGGCGAACAACCTGTTCTCCGGATCGAATTTGTACAGTTTCGGGGATGCCTTCGAGGTCTGCCGATAGGTGGAGGAGGTCACCACTAAGCGAATGAACTCCTTCACATTCCAGCCGGACTGGATGAAGTGTACAGCCAGCCAATCCATCAATTCCGGGTGTGTGGGCCATTCGCCCTGCATACCGAAGTCTTCGGCTGTCTTGACAATTCCCACTCCAAAAATCTGCTGCCAAAAACGGTTCACGGTCACCCTCGATGTCAGGGGGTGGTTCCCGTTCAGCAACCACTCGGCCAAGCCAAGCCGATCTTGCGAGGCACCTTCGGGGAAGGGCGGCAAAAAGTTGGGTGTATTCCGGGTCACCTTGTCCCTACGCTGGTCATACAGGCCACGATCCAGGACGAAAGCGTCCCGGGGTTTCTTTAGTTCCTTCCACACCAACGTGGTGGGAACGTCCTTTTCTGTGTCAGCAATCTTCCTCTCCCACTCTTTGATGTCCTGATGCAGCGACGCAAACTGATCTCGTGTATTCACGCATATATGCTCCACAAAATGATTCTTCAGTTGACCAAGCTCCGATTCATTAAGAGATTCCTTTTTGATCAGCGGCAGCAGTTCATCCGGCAACTCCGGTTTCTCAGCCTTCCGCTTGGCCAAGAGCCATAGTTTGAAGGAGGCGTACTCCTGTTTATCCCCGTTCAATGAAACCCAACCGGCCTGATCCCAGTAAGCCGTCCCGTCGAACTGTGTGAAAGCCAAGCCTGTAACCTTGGCTCCGGGCTTCAGGCCCACCGAGCCGGCACTCACCTCCAGCCGCACCCACTCACCCGTTGCCGGTAAATCACCAATGCGACGGCGACTTGCCGTTCCATCCTTGCCCCAGTCGATATGACTCCCGCCCCAATAAGCCCGGTGCTCCCAGTTGCCATCGTTCCACTGGAGCATGACTTGCTTCGGCGGGTTCTCTGCATCCAGATAAATATGGGCAAACAATTTGTCGCCATCGGCGATGATGATCGGTTTGTCCGCTCCAGTAAAAAAATGCTGCTTCATCCCAGTTGCCGTCTGGAAGGTGGCCCGTTCCCCGCTATAAACCGGTTTACTGTCTTTCTCGACCACCTGCCACTCTCCCTCGGGCTCGGCACCGGCGGGAATATCATCCTCCGCCCAAACGGTCTCCACAAGTTGAGGCGCAGGAAGCGGTTCGGGATTTTCAGGTTCCTCATAATTGCAGGTATCCCGTTTTTCCTGAATCCCCCGTCGGACCGAGGCGAGTTGCTGCCGTTGACTCTTCAGCGTCCGCGCCTGTTCGTTGGTGGGAAGCTTGATCACCGGTGCGTGAGCCTTTTTGTTCCCGTCCATCGGGTTCGCATCCAAGCTGTTGAAGTAAGCGGAGAGCTGAAAAAACTCCTTTTGCTTCAACGGATCAAATTTGTGGTCATGGCAGACTGCACATCCCGATGTCATCCCCATGAACACGGTCGCAAACGTGGTCGCCCTGTCCATGACATTGCGAACCAACACTTCCTCCTTGATGGAACCACCCTCGTTGGTGGTGACATGGGCGCGATTGAACCCGGTGGCCGTCAACTGGGCGGGCGTGGGATCGGGCAGCAGATCCCCGGCAAGCTGCTCCCGGACGAAGTCATCAAACGGCTTGTTTTCATTGAAGGCCTCTATCACCCAGTCTCGATACGGCCAGAACTCCCGGTAGTTGTCCAAGTGGAGCCCGTGCGTGTCTCCATATCGCGCAGCATCCAACCAAGGGCGCGCCATGTGCTCCCCGTATGCGGGAGAGTTAAGCAGACGATCGACCACCTTTTCGTAAGCGTCGGGAGAACGATCGTTCAAGAATTGCTCCACCTCTGCCAGTGTCGGGGGCAGACCGGTCAGGTCCAACGTCAGTCTCCGAACAAGCATCCTGCGGCTTGCTTCCTCGGACGGTGCAAGCCCATCCTTTTCCAACCGAGCCAGAACAAACCTGTCAATGGCATTGCGAGGCCAAGGATTGTCTTCAAACTGAGGCGGTGCTGGCAGCACCGGCATGACGTATGACCAATGACTCTCATACTTCGCACCTGACTTGATCCATCTCCTAATCAGATCCTTCTCTTTTTGAGTCAGCTTTTTGATGGAGTCGGATGGAGGCATGACGTCGTCATCGTCATCGGTTATGATTCTGAGATACACTTCGCTCTCTTCCGGTTCGCCCGGAACAATGAACTCAGCGTGGGCCTCCTTTTCAAGGTCCAGTCGCAGCGGGGTTCTTTTCGGCTTACGCGTGCTCTTGTCGGGGCCGTGGCAGGCGTAACAATTATTGGAGAGGATGGGCCTTATGTCTCGGCCGAATGACAGAAGGCTCTCCCCCCTGCAATCTGCCTCAAGCAAAACAGAGCAACCAAGCGCGACCGCACACCACACCGCACGATGTCCAGAGATACAACCAAATGCAGAAATCATCATTTTGGGTTAAACCGATTAACAATCAAACAGAACGAGCGGATATTGACGTAAATCAAGCCGATTATAAACTGCGAGAGTTGTCCTGATGCTCTCCTATTCTGCCTTCACCTTTGCCTCCGAAAAACGGCAATCCGGTGGGAAGGCGCATAAAACGG
>MDTC01037472.1_pt1 | contig 10895 bp, 11 predicted proteins | sample 811181 | NCBI WGS metagenome assembly MDTC01 (sample SAMN05326644, study PRJNA326480) | marine metagenome | isolation source: seawater | place: Pacific Ocean: North | collected 2011 | reverse complement strand
TGTGAGAGGTAGGTAAATTTTCATTCCATCCTCTGCATAAATTTGGCAAGCTTGTTCGATCCTTCCATCTTCGCACCTAATCAAGCAGTCAAAGCAAACGCCCATCAAGCAATAAGGGCCGCGCGCTACGCCATCAAGTGTCGGATACACTGCAGCGATCCCATGGTTAAGAAGGATAGTCGCAATAAGGTCCCCCGCACGTGCTGTGACAGCCTTATCATCAACAAAAATAGTTATATTACATTTATCTGAATTACTGCTACGAAACATCAAACCTCCTCGCTGAAAACGAATGTAATTCAACTCCAAGTTTTCCCAATTCAATATCAGTTGCGAGAGCAAAACAATGAGCTGGAGCAAGAGTAACCCCGCTATGGCAGCTAAAAGCAAATGCGCCAGGATGAGTTATAGATTGATCGTATATGGGATATCCATCAGGTGACATCACACGTAATGCGGCCCAATTACGGACAATGTTCTGGTGCTTTAAAGCGGGCAATATGCGCTGTGCACGGAAGGCAATCTTGGCTGTGATATCTGTAGACGAAGAAATATCAAACCCAACTTCTTCTTTACTGTCTCCAATCATAATACTCCCTTCAGCCGTCTGACGCAGCTGTGCCATAGGAAATCTGATAATTTTATCGACTTTCTGTGTTACCAATATCTGGCCTTTTTGTGGTCGAACAGGTTGCTTCAATCCAACAAACGGAGCCAACGCACTATTTCCCAGGCCTGCAGCTAAGATTAAAATCGAGGACTTAAAGGAACCTTTTTTACTCAAAATATCAAAAACACCTTTACGGTATGATATTTTCGAAACAGTGGCATCAAAATACAATTGCCCTTTATGCTTAAGAATACTGTCATGTAGGCTTCTCAAAAGGTAAAGTGGATTAACGTGCCCATCGTGCTCACACCACGACCCGCCTACAACATCGTTCCCCAAGCCAGGTTGAAGTTTGAGTAAAGCTTTTCTGTCAAGCATTTCGAATGAAAAACGGCCATTTTGATGCGACTGCAATAAGTCGAGCTTTTTCTTTCTACTTTCAAACTCTTCGTTACTGAGACAAATATGAATGCCTCCTTTTTGCTCGAGTCCTAGGTGCTTGCCCGAATGTTCTTGCAACTCATCACGAAAGCTGGACCATAAGTTAGATGAATGTAAAGTCCAATCTGCATAGGAAGAAAAACCAACGCCCTTACCTTGCACCCAAACTAGGCCAAAATTACCTCTTGAAGCTTGATAAGATGTGTCTGACCCGTCAAGCACCAAACAGCTTTGACCGCGACGTGCCAAGCCATAGGCAATGCTTAGGCCAACCAGTCCTCCTCCTACAATAATTGAGTCATAGTTACACTTCATCTGAATCTAGTTGTCTTATAGGGCGTCAAATCAACATCAACTTGCTTATTTGTTATGCAGTCGGCAATAATTTGGCCTGTCTTGGGAGCCTGGCTTAATCCGTAATGTGAGTGACCAAACGCTGCATAAAGATTATTAAGCCCCTCTATTGGCCCTATGCATGGCAAACTGTCCGGAAAGGTTGGCCTCTGGCCCATCCAAGGCTTCACTTTTCCCGTATTAACCGATGGAAACATAGTCTTCAATGACTTCTTGAATGCAAATGCGCGCCGGTTATCAGGCGCTGCTTCAATACCAGCAAATTCTGCTGTACCTGCAATACGTACACCCGAAACCATCTGGCTAGCGACACACATATGTTCTACATCCATAATAGAATTATTGATATTAATACCCGGATCTTGGCAGAGTAGATGGTATCCGCGTTCTGCTTCTAAAGGCATATTAATTCCAAATGGGCGGAGGAGAGATGCAGACCACACGCCAGTAGCCAAAACAGTTTTATTTGCTGTATATTGTTGATCCTGACAGTGCACAGTCCAACTCTGTGCTAGTGCTGTGAGGGCCTTGGTCTCCTCTAAAATAAAGTGTACTCCCAGTGCTCTTGCTTTTTTAGCAATCGCTTTGCCAATTGCTGATGGATTAAGAGCACGAGCCTGCTCATGAATCATTATAGCAGCCTGATAAGCCTTAGATATATCGGGTTCTCGCTCTTGTAGCTCCCCCGCTGAAATAACATTTAACGGCACGCTGCGTTTTTGTCGCATCTTCCATCCAAAATGATCAAGATTGGCTTGCTCAGATTGTTTGTAAACAAAAATATAAGAAGAATCTTTAATGAGCTCTATTTCTGGTTCGCCCATCAAAAGGGCACGATAATTAGACGGAGATCGGTAGCTCAATGAAATCATAGCATCACCAATCGAATCTACCTTATTTGCTTTGCCCGCAGCAAAAAAACGAATTGCCCAAGGTATAAAGGGTAATAAATATCCTTTCCGAATACTGACCGGACCCAAAGGATCAAAAAGCCATTTGGGGAGTTTACGCCACAAGCCGGGTACGGATTGGGGCACACAACTCCACGGTGAGATAACACCTGCGTTGCCAAAACTTGCACCCTCACAAGGTGGGTGACGATCAATAACAATGACTGACAATCCACGCTCTGCAAGTTGTAAAGCACAGGATACACCAATTATACCTGCTCCGATAACAGCAACGTCAAAGGCTTTTTGGTCAGATTTCTTGGTTTTCATTATGCCAGTTTGATTGAAGCAGTTCTTCTTTTTCTAAAATGTGAAACCACGAACATGCAAAACCCGTGGCTCCCGCTAGTAGGAATGAAAACAACAGTTTTGGTAAAAAATTATTGATCATTATCTCATACCGTTGCTTTAGGTTTGTTCCCTTTTTTGTAAACCAAAATTTGCATCAGTAGCACTGGTGCAGCTAAAAATATGGCATATGCTGTCGACTCCCAAGATGGAGCAACAAAAAAGATACCAGCAAGGCCAAACAACAAACGACTAGGTCCATTCATCTTAACAATGAAATATCCAGCAACCGATGCCGAGAGAAAAAACACTCCAAGGCCACACGTTATGACCGTATGTAAAAACTCTTGCCAAGTAAAATAATCGTCTAGCACAATAAGCATGGCAGGCGAATAAACAAATACCATTGGCACAAGGAGCTTACCAATCCCAAGTGAAAATGCTGATAATCCAGTTTTGAATGGGTTTGACCCCGCAATTCCGGCCGCAGCATAAGCAGAAGCGCAAACAGGTGGCGTAATTTCGGAAATTACTCCATAATAAAGTACGAAAAGGTGTGAAGCGAGCGGAGGAATACCTAGATCTGCAAGCGCTGGTTGAGCCACTGTCGCCAACATTACGTATAGTGCAGTAGTAGGAAGCCCAGCGCCCATTAGAATGCAAGTTACTGCAATCAGGAGGAGTGAAATGAAAAGTGTAATGTCATTTAGGCCGAAGTCCACAAATGGCAGATATGCGAAATAGGGCAAAACTGCCTCGCCCATTCCAAGTGCACTATTAGTCACCATAAAGCCTAGTCTGAATCCTAGACCTGTTGCATTCACCACTCCAACAACTATTCCAATTGCAGCACATACTGCACCTACGGAAAGCGCATATTTAACGCCCTGAGATGCCCCTGCTATTAAATCACCTAGCCCTATTCGATGATTTGGGTTAACGAAGCCAACTATCAATGTAGCAGTGATACCCCAAAAAGCTGCCATATGTGGCGAGTACCCAGAAAAAAGAACATAAATCAGCACAACCAGTGGGATAGCTGTCATCCATCCTTGCTTTATCACCGCAAAAAATTGCGGGATTTGATCAGATGACAAGCCTTTTAGACCAAGCTTCTTTGCCTTAAAATGTACTATGGACATTACACCAATATAGTGCATCAAAGCAGGAACTGCCGCAGCTATAACTACAGTACTGTATGGAATTTCAAGGAACTCAGCCAATACGAATGCGGCAGCGCCCATAATTGGAGGTGTGATTTGCCCTCCCGCACTAGCTGCTGCTTCCACACCACCAGCAAAGTGCCCCGGGTATCCACTTCTTTTCATGTTTGGAATAGTTAGGGAACCCGTCGACACGGTGTTTGCAATTGAAGATCCGGAGATAGTACCAAATAACGCAGATGAAACTACAGAAACTTTAGCTAAACCACCAGTGTATCTACCTGCGGCGACCGTTGCAAGGTCAACAAAGAATTGTCCAAGTCCAATTCGTTGAGCAAGAACTCCAAATAAAACAAAATGAAAGACAACTGTTGAAACGATCCAAAGAGTAATTCCATAGATTCCGAGATCAGGAAAGTACATGTTATTTACAAACAAAGACCAACTTAGTCCTGGATGTTTCAAGATCTGAATTGGTATGTACGGTCCAAGAACCGCATATCCAATGAATAGGAGAATAATGATGGGTACAACAATACCAATTGTTCGACGAACAGCTTCTAACAAGACAATTATCAAAAGGGTGCCAAAAAACACATCAACGGGTAATGGTACTCCCATTCGTAAAACCTGCTCTGGGATCGAAAAAGCAATTCCCAGTAGATTAAATTCGAAACCATACCAAGTTATGCCAACATACAAAGATGATGATACGCCAATTAAAATTAAGGCCCAATCATAAAAGGGTACACCCGCTAAAGACCACCAGTTGACAGGAGATAATTCTCCACGATTTTTATTTTTGAATGCCGGAAAAGAAATAAATATTAAAATGATGACGCCAGACATATGTGCACCCATATGCCAATAATCAACAGGAACACCTATACCAGCAGTTACGTAATGATATAGTGCAAAAAAAACGCTAAAATAAAGTACAAATTTTGACAGCCAAGTTGCGATCGGACGCGTCTGCAACGTGTCGTCATATTTACTTTCTAGAGAGAGTACTCGCTCTAGGCTAAACTTTTCCATAATCATAATTTCCTGAAATCTTATGAGAAGAATGAGGGCGATTTTATAATCGCCCTCAAGTTCAGCATTACTTTAAACCTGCCTCTTTATAGAAGCGTTCTGCTCCTGGGTGCAAAGGAATTAGCACGCCTTTTAAAGCAGTTTCAGGCCGTATGGCTTTTCCTTTTGGATGCCCTTTGTCCAAAAGTTTACGAGTATTATCGTTCCATAATGCCTTTGTGATTTCATAAATCAAGTCGTCTGGCTGATCGATAGATGTTATGAGTTGCCCATTAACAGCAACGGTATTTACATCGTAACCTATATTTTCGTAAACACCAGTTGGAATTACATCCTCTACATAGTAGGGAATAATTCCATTTATAGCTGCTTGCTCTTCTTTAGAGAAACTATAAAGGTCGAAACCTTTTGTCGATCCGAGCTGGATTAAAGCAGATAAAGGCGTCCCAGCGGCATAAAAGAAGGCATCAACCTGGCCATCAGCAAGACGTTGGGCACTTTGACCAACATTTAATTCATATTCTTTTGCACTTATGCCATAGTGTTTTAGGATCATTCGCACAGATACCTGTGTGCCTGATCCAGCTGCAGCCACGCCAACTTTCATACCGTTTAGATCTTTGAGGCTATCCAGTTTCATTCCTTTTTTCAAAACAAGATGCATGCTTTCTGGGTACAAATTTGCAATTACGCGGATTTTATCTTTCTTGTTATCTACAAACTTGCCTTCACCGTTATAACTTTGAACGACTGTTTGAGCGCCTGCCAAACCTGCATCAAGTGACCCTGCCTGAATTGCGTTTGCATTAAAAACAGATGCGGTAGTCGACACCGCAATTGCAACTAATCCAGGCACGCCACAACTTCCACCTTTATCGCAAGGACGAGACCCCGGAGGATTAGAAATTGCATTCGCAATTAAACCTCCAATCGGATAATAAGTGCCGCCTGTACCGCCTGTACCAATTTTAAAAAATCTCATTTCCTCAGCAGAAGCAACGCCTGCAAAGGTAAAAGTAGCAGTTAATATAGTTGCAACTGCTTTTAACCATCTTTTCATTTTTTCAACTCCTCCATGTTGTTTGTGAATTAGTAAAAGAACACAAAAAGTAACATGGGATAGACATTTAATCAATTAATAAATACTATGTTATCAATAAGAAAAATTTATACTATGCCTTACCGAAACACAATTGCAATGAAACGAAACCTATGCTGAAAATTTGGCACCTCACCGTTATCCGAGAAGTCATAAAAACGGGTTCAATATCAAAAGCGGCTTCTACGTTAGGACGTTCACAACCTGCCTTGAGCTTGGTGATTTCTGATGTAGAGAAAATGATTGGTTACAAACTTTTTGACCGAGTTAGTGGAAGGTTAAAACCAGTTCCCGAAACTAATTTTTTTCTAGAGCGTTCTGAAGAAATACTGCAAAGAATGACGGATTTAGAACGCTTTATGAAACGCGAAACACATCAATTTTCCCAACTCCGTATAGCTTGTATGCCAGTCGCGTCGGAATTTTTTTTACCAACAGAAATTGCAAATTTTACTAAAAATAACCTTGGTGTTCGGTTTTATATGCAGGCTCAACCATCTGCTAGAGTGATAGAAAGCATCGCATCTCAACAATTTGATTTAGGAATTGCTGAACAACCTCAACCATCAAAGCTATATTCAACGCGTAACTTTCAAATGGACACGGTTATTGCTATCCGGGCTGACAGCCCACTTGCAAAATATAAACTACTCACCCCGAAAGATCTAAGTAGAAAACCTTTTGTCACTTTCCTGCCCCAGCATTACCTAACTAGGCAGTTACAAGTAGCTTTTGATAATGAGGGGGCTATATTGGATATACCGTTTGCATTACAAAATGGTGCCGCGCAATATGCACTGATCGAGAGTGGGCAAGCTATAGGGTTTATGTCCATTCTAAACGTCTGGCTTTATCAGCAACTTAACAAAAATCTCTTCGACGGATATGGGGAAAAAATAATTTTTATCCCATTTGCCCCAAAAATCCAAATCACCATAGGTTTGTTAACACCGCGCCATCGGGCTATATCTCAAATTGGCTTACAATTTGCGGACAGTCTAAAAGGGTCTTTAGAAAAGATATTAGTGTCGACTGAACTACCATAATATAGTTGCAATCAAGATTCATATTCTTGATCTACATTTTATTTAATTTTATACGACAATTCTATCACACTCCTGTCACAATGATTTTAAAAATTACAATTTTTATACTGTTTTACGGTAGGGTTAACCGATTAATTTTAACCGAGTGTGAAAAAGAAAAGGGCTTAATTTAGTGATGATCAATGGTGCCCGGGGGCGGATTTGAACCACCGACACGAGGATTTTCAGTCCTCTGCTCTACCCCTGAGCTACCCGGGCACTTGATTCCAATCATACGAAAGGACAGTATTGTCTTACGTCAACTTTAAAAACTTGTCTATATGACAAATTTAAAGTCTCATATTTTTCTCAATTTGTGAAAAATGACTTTGCCCAAGGCTCATTCTATTCCGGGATTTCTCTAACTCAAGATTACCCAAAATTGTCCAGCCAGCTATTCTCATCTTATCTGAATATAAGGCAATATTTTGTTTAAGTACGCTTTCAATTTTCTTTCTATGTTTTCTTGATAACGGCCCCAATTCAATTACTATTTTACCACCTAAACCTCTAATTCTAAGCTGTCTTGGCACCTCACTAATAGCTTGGATATTTGCCTTAAGACCAGCAGCCAATGATAAATCACTCCCAGTATTCACATCAATAGCTACTAATGCTTGCGTAGGTTCAATGCTGATATTTCCACCAAAAGAGAGCTTCACAGTCGTTTCCTTTAAGGCCAATATTTGCTCCCAGATACTAAAATTGTCGAAGCATCCGGGTTCATTAATTACCTTCTGATTCTCAAATGCAAACCACTCCTGTTTAGCTCTTTCTAATGCCTTTGTAGTTTCTTCTATAACTATTAGATCTTTTAGTTTCGTACTAGTTACTCTACGACACCTTTTTAGTTGGTTTTCTATATCTTCCTTTATTTTTTCATCAGATGAAATACTACAAATACTTCTAAATATTATTCCATACTTTCTATCACCTATATCTGGATATTTTTCTCCCAAATCCGCCAATGCTTTTCTTCTATGCTTGTCAACGATTTTTCTTGAAAAAGCTACCCACCGCTTCTTGAGGGTGATTACAACATATCTCCCCCTAAAAACCAATTCAGTAGTAACAGCTAAAGCCTCTTTTGGGGAAAACAATCTTGATTGAAGAAGTAATTTGTTCCCAGATTTCAGTCCCCCTACCCCTTTTAAAAATCCTGTTTTATTATTAGGTAGCTTAATAAAACAGGATTTGGAATTCTTAAAAAACTGCTGAACTTCACCCACAAATGAGGCCCCTATCAGAGATGAATTTGAACCTTCAAAATCAATAAAAAAATCTTGTAGTTTTCGATCTTTAACTAGAGCTACTGCGTTTCCTTTTAAGAACGGCTCAATCAGTACAATCTCATCTTTCACCTAAGAATTCCCCTTAGGGGTTTGGGAAGAAAGCTTATATCCCAAACCAACCAATAAACCAATTGTTTCGGTCAAAGGCAATCCAACGATATTAGTATAAGAACCAGAAACAAATGGAAAAAAATAAGCAGCACGTCCTTGTATAGCATAACCACCAGCTTTACCTTGCCACTCATTAGACAACAAATACCGCTCCTTTTCCAAGACCGACAATCTCTTCATTTTTAAGGTTGTTTTTATTACTTTCTGGTAATATTTGCCTTTAGAAAAAACACAAATACTAGTCATTACCTTATGCCGACGCCCTGACATGAGATCTAAAAATTGTCTGGCTTGTTGAGGGTCAGTTGGTTTAGTGAGTATTCGTCTCCCTACGGATATTATGGTATCGGCAGAAAGAACCAAATCACCGTCAGCCTTTTCTACATTCTTATTCTTTTCCAAAGCAACCCTGGTGACATAATCCACCGGGTGTTCATTTCTGAATATTGTTTCGTCTATGTTAGTTTGAACAATTTTTTCTGGAAATATTCCAATAGAGTTAAGTAAATCAAGTCTCGCTTTGCTTGCTGAAGCAAAAATAAACAATTACTTGTGCCGATAATTAATTCGACCTTTTGAAAGATCGTAAGGTGTCATCTCAACTTGCACACGATCTCCAGCTAAAACCCTAATCCGGTTTTTTCTCATTTTCCCAGCTGTATGTGCTATGATTTCATGCCCATTTTCCAGCTCGACCCTAAAAGTGGCATTAGGTAATAGTTCTTTAACAATTCCTGGGAATTCAAGAAGTTCTTCTTTAGCCATATAGTCTCCAATAGATTAAATTTCTTACAATAATAACTTCAGCAAATTTATCCGCCTGCATACCAAATTAAGTCTTATTTAAATCAATCTGCATTGAAAAACAATGTTCGAGGGGAAAACATACCCATGTTGATCAAAAGTAGGACTATTTAGCAACAATTGACTGAAATCGTTTCTTAATATTCTTGAGTAACTGATCACGTGTCGTCCTATATGCGTCTAACTTCATTGTTCTCCTGTCGCCTATATCGGTTGGATCTAATGTCTGCCAATATTCTATATTTAAAGAAAAAAACCTCGTATATTCTAGAGCATGTCTTTGTGAGGCCGGGGACAAAGCTATTATCAAATCAAAACTTGAAATATCATCACCCCAAGCCTCCATCTCTTTAAAGGATCTTGATCGATGTTTCCTCAGTTTAATCCCCAACTCTTCACAAACTTCCACAGCAAAAGGGTCAATTTCAGCATTTGAGGCAACACCTGCTGATTGAATAAACATGGAAGTTCCATATAGTTTCTTACATATGCCTTCAGCCATTGGGGACCTCACAGAGTTGAGATCGCAACAAAAAAGTACAGATTGGATCTTGTTCAATCCCATTAACCCTCTCTAATTCTCCAAATAAAGTGCTGTTATCAGGGTAAAAAGCCTTCTGGAAGTGGGAACATCCATTTCAACTTTACGATCGAACCTTTGGATCAATATTTTTCCACCCTCATCGTGTATAGCCTTTCGTCCCATATCAATAGTTTCTATCTGGCTAGGAGCCAATCTCTTGACTGCATTATAGTAACTAGAACAGATTTCTGTGTAATCTTTAAGGATCTGCCTAAGCGGACTTAGTGAAAGTAAAAGCTCTCTAAGTAAAATGTCTTCATTCGATGAGATTTTTATAATTAGCCTCTGATCCTTAATAGCTATTAAGAGTTTGTAGGGGCCTTCATAGGGTATCTCATTATCATTTCTCAGAGGTTTAAAATAATTGTCTTCCAAAAGATCAAAGACGGCAACCTTTCTCTCCTGTTGCGCTTCATGACTGGGAGCAGGTAAATCAGAATCATCTAACTCAACAGAAATAATTTTGTTTTGAGATGCTTGATCCTTATTATTCATATTTTACATTTGATTTATTCATTGGATTCGTCGTCTAAGTGCCGGGGAAGACTCGCTACTATGCTAGTAAATGGAAACGAAACGTCTTTCAAAAGCACTTCTATACACTCTACCTCGAGAGTGATTTTCCCACCTCCTGAAAATATTAATTCAATTTTTCTTCCTTCATTCTTTAAATAGTAATGCTTTATGGTTAAGAGAGACAAAATGGTATCTGACTTTGATTGATCAATCCCCTTGGATTTGACAGAAAGAACCGTATCAAAACTCATTATGGAGTTGGTGCGTTTATGTTCTCCCTTTTTTTTAGTAGAAAAATCATTCAATTCCCAGCAGAACCTAGTCATGAGAATTGCAAATCGTCTTTTCCTCCTGGCCCAAGTCATATTTTGTGTAATTGTAAGCGCATCCTGACTAAGGGTCGCTAGTACGACTAAATCTTCGTCTTTCTCGGCAGTAAGGTAAAGTTTTTTACTTAGTTCTTGTGCGCTCTTATTCATTTCTTAGCTCTATGCCACTCTCTTTATTTCCGCTCCGCAACCCAAAAGCTTTTTTTCTATATTTTCATATCCACGATCCAGATGA
>MDTC01097954.1_pt1 | contig 10896 bp, 12 predicted proteins | sample 811181 | NCBI WGS metagenome assembly MDTC01 (sample SAMN05326644, study PRJNA326480) | marine metagenome | isolation source: seawater | place: Pacific Ocean: North | collected 2011 | reverse complement strand
TTCTCCTTTTCATCCTCCGCCCACAATTCAAACTTGAATATTTCCATGACACACCAAGTCATCTTTTCAAATTCTCTTCTCCTTAAATACTTTTGCATTCCACTCTTTAACATATCTAATTTATAGCCATGATGACTTACACTACTAAAACAGGTGCGATACGCTATCATACTATTGGCTGGTTTACTTAAACTCATTTTTTTTTGGTTATTTTTAAGGGATCGTTCTTGGACAATACTACACATTAATATAATAATTAACACATAAATTAAAAAATTTATTCAATTTTATACATATTTTTTTACCTGGATAATTAACCTTAAATTCTTACACTTCTACTTGTTATTTCGCCAGTTGAGCGACCTTCGTCTCTATTTAAATATGCTCTTTCCCATTCAGTTATTACTACTTCGGTGACTCTGCTACCACCTGGTAAGACTGTTACTTCGCGTCTACCTCCACCCCTAGCATTAATACTTAAACTAAAACCGTCTTCAGCATCCGTATAATTGAAATTTAATCTTCTATTAACGCGAGTAAGTCTTGGCGGTTCAATAATTTCACCTTCTTCCAGTTGTGATGGAACATTCAACGCTCCACGATCGTATTCAAGTTCATCTTGTGAAAAGGTTGTTTCTTCAAGAACAATGTTTTCTAATTCTTGGTCTGTAGCATCAATTAGTTCAGGCATAGATGATGTTTCATCTGTATCATCTGTTTCATATCCGTCTTCTTCTTCATACTCATTCACTTCTTTTTGTGGTATCCGCCACCCATAGTTGTATGCTGACTTGTATAGCTTGTATTTTTGTATACGATGCAAAGAGTCCTCTAATTTAGATTTATGCTCGCTTCTTGGGTCTCGTTCTATAATTCTATTTTCCAAGCACCAGTCGTCAATATCATCACATAAATCTTCTGGTTCATCGAACATATTTGATTCAGAAATATCTACTTCATCACAAGGTTCATCGAACATATTTGATTCAGAAATATCTACTTCATCGTCAAAACAATTAAATTCTTCTCTGACTGCTAGTTCATCTTCATACCAACTAAAATTTTTTTGAAATAATTCTTTATGAACATTTATTATATTGGTTCTCCATTTTTCTCTTCCTACGCAAATTAGCTTTCCTAATCTTCGTTTTCTTTTTTTCTTCCAAATATCATGATGTCTTTCATATTCTCTAACCTCATCAACAATTTGCTGTTTATCAAATATTTCATTATCTAATTGTTCGTATTTACTCTCTAAACGCATAACATCCTCGCGTATTTCTTCATATCCTTTCATACCTCGTAATATATCTTTTCGAATTTCTCTACGATCATCATATAAATCGACAATTTGGTCTTCCAATGAATTAACAGTGCGTTGTAATGTCCCCTTTTTCTCTATGATATCAAGATTGTTTTTAAATACTTCTGCTCGACACATAGGACAAGTATTCTTTTCTTGCTTATCTAACCAATTATAATAACAATTTTTACACATTTTGTGATCGCAATTGGGCATACAACAAGTATTTTTAACTGATATAGAACCATAACATACAGGACATTCATCATAAGCTTCTGCCTCCACCTTTTCGAATTTAGCTTGTAATGCTGCTACCTTTTTCTTATTATCTTCTGCTATTTCAGCTACTTGATTTTGTAATTTCATTACTTCGTCCATTTTTTTTAATTTTATGTATTGTTCTCGTAGTAGTAGTGTTGTTTTTTTTTCCATGATTGTAATAGTTAATTAATTGATTAAATAGTGATAAATATTGAATCAATTTTATGTAAAAAAAGCTTTCTCCTACCTTCCTGGTTTATTTAATTATTTTTTACTATTTTTTTTATTGCGACAAGTATTTTTACATAGACTTTTATTATCTGACCTATTGAATCTATGTTTTCCCTTTTTGTCGTGCTCTTTATTTAATTTAATAAATTTATGATCACCTTCTTCTTTTCTCTTAGCTGCCTTTTTTTCCATATCAGCTTGTTTTATTCGGAGACCTCTGGTGGTATTTTTACCATATTTTTTGAAGGTATTTTTGCGTTTATTGCTACCTTTTTTTCTTTGTGTTTGATTTGCTTTTTTAGACATGATTATTATTATTGATGTTAGGGGTTTCAGGTATTTTTAAATCAATTTTTTCAATTATATTACCTGGAAAGGGAATGTCTATATTAGGTTTAAAATTTACTATTTTATTATAAAGGTTTTTAGTTGAATTAACTAGAAGAATAGGAAATATATAATTCCAATCCCAAAACATTCCTAATTTTTCTTTGATGTCTCCGTTTAGATCTACAAAATAACCTTTATTATCCTGTTTGGTATTTAAAAGACATTCTGAAAAAAAATATCGTGTTCCTATAATAATGGCTGTGTAAACTATATTCAAAACTAATAAATAAATATTGTTTGAAAATAATGATATTAAAGGAATAAAAACACCACAACATGAAAAATGTGCTAAATCTATAAGTTTTGGATTTTCAGATGTTAATACGATTATTGAACTTATTATTGCGATTATTGCTAAAAAATAATCTAGATTAGAATTTAATTTATTAAAGTATTTCATAGCAAGCATCGATAATAAGAAACTACTAAACCCAATATTAATAACCAATCTTTTATTAGTGTCTAAATTCATGATATATATTTAAAATAAAAAAGCTTTCTCCAGTCTCCTCATTTATTTATTTATTTATTTAATTTAATCCTCTTCTGTACCGTATCCGTCAGTGAAGTATGGAGGTCCAGCCCAATACTTCCCTGCTTGATCTTCATCTCCATCAGATAGACAATCTGAATCCCATTCACTTTCGTCATCTGTTTCTTCATCACTATTCCATTCATCTTCACTTTTGTCATCCATAGGAAGACCAGAACAGGACCATTTTTTAGGCTGTGTTTCCTCTCCCTCTTCATCACCAACAACAAATTCATCATCATCAGCAATAAGAGCTTGGTCTATATTGGATAGTTTTAAGAATGAACTTATATGTGATACTAATGCACTTGGTAATACCATATCCATATCACGCCATATACTTGTAAATTCTAATACACTTTCAGTGAAATCACGACGATGAATTCTATAACGCCCTTTATCATTCCATTCAAGTGTGATGAATTTGCGACCATCTCTGGTGGTATAATAATCTTCATCACCATTAATGCTGTCGTATTTACCTTCTTTATTAGCTTCATAGCAATGTTGATAACGATCCACTGCTCCAGATACAAATTTTTCATCTTCGAATCTTTTGGGTGCGGTTCGGTTACGTCTAGGGTTTCTTCTTAATGTTAATGACATGTTTAAGTTTTACTTGTATGTTATTTTAATATTAAATAAAAATAATGATATATTTTGAATCAATTTTTTAAATATGTACCTTCTATATGTCTAGAAAGAAAAGTTTGTTGGATTATATTTTATGTAGGGAGATAGGTGTATCTTACAAGTATAAATATGTAGTTATATCGCGACCTCCAGGTGATTTACCATACGAAGAATATTATAACTAATAAAATTTTATTTAGCATAATGTCTACCATATTTCATCCATAGAAAAATGCTAACAGTAAAACCAAGTAGAAATCCAGCAACACACTGGTCTGGATGGTCTTTCATAAATGATCTAGTGACTAAAGGACCTAAAAAGAATGTAAGAATGGAATAAAAAACCATAATAGCTATAGTAGTTAGATTACTTAAATGAACCATTATATTATTTATAAAGATAAAATTAAGCTAAATTAATAACAACTCTCCAAGTAGTTGGTTTTATTTTTACAGTCATTTCACTATCATTAAATAATAATTGTTCTTTATTATCAAAAACTGCTTTTAATTGATTATAATAATCAGAAACATCATCTTGACCATCTTGTCGTTGATCGTGTGTTTTGTCTTCGGCTCTTGCATGAGAATTATAAAATACATCTGAGCTCATTCTAACAAATAAAGAAATATCATCACCAGATTCGACAGGAAAATTATAAGCAGTGTTAATTTGTTCATTTTCAAATCGGTGAGGCATTTCATTTTTTAATTGTTCATAAAGTGTATGACCTATTAAATTATAGTCATATTCCAATTGATTTAAACCATTAGCAATAGAATTTGTAAATTGTTCATTTAAACGACTATTAACTATTTTATCGATAATTTGATTTTTATTGGTAATAGAACCAGACAATGATGGGGAGTCAAAGAGTATATCAGATATATATTGTGTGTACATATCTCCAATAGTGTTGTTACTAGTATTTCTTGTTTGATTAAAGAAATAAGTTTCATAATGTGAAACAATTTGATTAGAAATATCTAATAGTAATTGATTATTGAAGTTAACACGTTCACCATCATTATATATGAAAGTAGGAACACCAGATGCATCAACTTTGTATTTAATGAATTTAGATAGAGTATCCGCACTAGAATTAATACCAGTCATAACAAAATTATAACTAGAATCCATAGAAGATGTAGAATTAGCCGATGCATCCATAACTTTTCCTTCAGAATCTAAATAAACAGGTAAAAAAAGATTTTTAGTTTTTGGTGCTGTGCGAATTTGATTAGAGGAACTAGTTAAAATAGAACCATTAACAATAAGTTTTTTTACACTAAGAATAATATCAGTAGCATCATTATCAAATATTAATTGACTACCATCAGGAATTTCCAAATAATTATATACATGATCACTAACATTTGATTCTTTTGTAATAACAACAGTTCTACCAAGAGGAATAACAATATCTCTCAAAGGTCTAGGAACTTTACCATCCATCCACGAATCTGGATTGTGCCATAGTGTATACTGTGTATTAATAAGTGGATTTGCCGAAATAGAACATCTTTCTAAAAATTTAATTGAACCTCTTAAATGCAGTGTTTTAAGATATAAAATAGTATCTGTAGTAACAAATTCTATTGAACTAGATGCAGGGACAACAAGTTTACCATAACCAGCTTGCGATATTGATGTTTTTGAAATTTTTAATAATATATTGTTATTTACTACAGCATCTTCACCTATTTTTGGAATAGCACCAGTTAACCAGGCACCACTATTATCAAAAAAAAATGTATTCATAATTATATTTTAAATTTATTATATTTTTATAGATATAGCGAAGTGTTAGTAACAATAGACTTTAATGTTATTGAAGATATTTCACTCATTTTTTCAACAAGTGCTAAATCTTCAATTAATATCCCAACTTTCTTAACTTCATCAGCAATAGTGTTTATTTTTAATACAGCTTTAACGAAATCACCTATAAATATGCCCCAATAGTCTAATTCTTGAAATATCTGAATAGCATCAGATTCATCTTTCACAAACCCCCATTTATAAATAATTTCAGCTAAATCATATTGAATCTTATATTGATCACAATTATGTCCGAAGTCAGCTTCAATTGCGGTCCAAAAATTAAGTGTTCCTGTAATTTTTTTAAATAAAGCTTTACAATTATCACTAATGTTAATAGTTTCATAATTATGTACTCTATCTTCATCTGGAAGTCTAATGTTTGTAAAAATACTAAATAATGTTATGAATTCTTTGGGTGATATAAGGTCTAATAAATTTTTTTGTTTTATAAAGAAGTCGGCGAAAGCAACTGAAGGGATTTCCTGAAACTGAATAGCCATAAGACCTTTTTGTGTTAATTTTTTATTTTCTTCAATAAATCTTTCTTTTTCAAGTATTTTTAAATAAAATTCTTTTTGACTGTTACAAAATACAAGATAATCTAAATCAATATAACTATTATCAATGTGTGATTCAATGTTTTTTTCATCGTTTAAACATTTTAATAGAAAGTTGAAATCCAAATTAATTTTGGAAACGGGTGCGACATAACCTCCATTAACAATAGTCCGATAATCATTAACGGATAAATAACCTTTATTATCATTAAACAATTGTGGTAAATGATATGTTTTACCTATTTTATCAATACCTCTGCGTCCAGCTCTACCACTCTGTTGTGTATATTCATCTGGTGTTAGATAACGAAATCCGTTGTTGGAATATTTTTGTAATGCTGTAAAGACAGCTGTTTTAACAGGCATATTAATACCAACAGCAAATGTTTCAGTAGCGAATAATAGTGGAATCATTTTTTTAGCAAATAAAATTTCAATCATTTCTCTGAAAATTTTATGTACACCAGAATGATGAACAGCAACACCTCTTTGTAAATTTTTTATGATGTCTTTGTATTCCGGTAATTCAATATATTCTTTCCAATTTTGCAATTTATTTGTGAGTATAGTTTTACATTCCTTAGCAATAATGTGAGGAATATTTGAATTTTTTTCGAATAGTGAAGTATTAATACTAGCAGCATCGTTATAACATCCTTTTCTTGAATATGTGAAGATGATGGCAGGTAAATCGTTATTATTTTTCATATATTTGGCTATTTCATTAAGAACAAATTGTTTTTTCATATAGATTCGGTTTTTTTTAAGAATTTTTTTAAATTTGATAATATCAGAGGGAGTTTTATCAGTAAATATATTGTCTTTTTTTAAAACAAGTGGTTTTTTAATTAAATCATTAACAAACATTTTATCTTCATTTTCCATTTTTTTAATATTGCCGTGATTATTTAATGTAAGGAAAGCGTAATGTTCTAATGGAACAACACGTTTGTAATTAGGACATAAATAAGTATCCTTATTGGTGACTTTAGAAAGCCATTTGCAAACATTTTCAGGGTTAGACATAGTAGCACTTAGTGCGACAATAGGAACAGATTTTGGAAGATTAACAATACAATCATTCCATGCTGAACCTCTATCACTAAATAGATATTGAAATTCATCAAAAATAACAACACCAAGTTCAGTATTATAATTAATATTAAAATCTAAAATACCTTTTTGTATTTCATTGTTATTTCTATTTAAATTGTTTGCTAAAATTTCTGTAGTCATTAATAAACAATCAGCTTCAGGATTATCTTTGTTGTCTCCTGTAAAAATACCAAAGCTAATTTCAGAAAATTTTTTACGAAATGAATCATATTTTTCATTAGTTAATGCTTTAACAGGTGAACAATAAATACTTCTTAATCCAATATTATGATAAAATCGAATAGCTTCTTCAGCAGGCAATGTTTTACCACTACCGGTGAAGGCGGTAATTAAAGTATTTTTTCTTTCATGAATAGCTTTAATAGCCCATTTTTGAAAGTCAGATAATTCGAAAGGGGATTTATCGAATATTTGTTGATATTTAGTATCCGTTGGGAATGATGTATTTTTGATTTGAACACTCATGATTATTAATTGAATTAACAATAAATTATATTTAATTCAATTTTATTAATATTTTCTTGATTTTATCATATGTTTATATTTTCTTATTCTATTATCAGTTTTAAAAAGGAAAGCGACCCATGTAAAAATCCAAAAATAAGTAATAATGGACCATAATACCTGATATATATAATTATTTTTTTTATATTTGTATGATAACTTATCAATTAGTTCCATTCCTATAATGTATGTGCCTAATAATGGAGTAAAAAATCCAATTTTATATGCGATGTCTTTCGCTGTATCTCGAATTAGTTTTGTAATCAAACCCATTTTATAAAAGTGTGAATGTTTATTTATATAGGTTTTTTTATTTCATTGTGCTAATTTTTTAAGCTGTTGTGTAGCTTTAATTGTGTTTAAATAAGGACTCCAAAGTTTTTTAGTTCCTCCATTATAGACAAATGCATAATTATTATTAACTAACCATTCGCTAATAGTTTCTTTATCATTTTTACATTGTATATCGATAAGTAATCTACCATATTTATCAAAATCTCCACAATGAATATCAACAACTTTATTTAATATTTTTTTACGTAATTCATCTCTAACTTTTAAACCATATGTTTTTTCATCTTTATCTCGAGTTCTAATTTCGGGTGTATCTACACCTTTAATTCTACAATTAAATTTGTATAATTTTCTTAGCACAGGGAATACAACTTTAACTGTATCACCATCATAAACACTAACGACTTTTGCTTCTTTTTTTTCACCATCGAAACCAAACTCTTTTACATTTTTGTCTATTTTATCCCAATCAATAGGAATATCCATATTTATATTATAACATGAGATTTTTCGTATACAACGCAACATTAAATAAAATAATTAATACAAATTTAAATCATTTTTATAAATGTATAAATATGATTAGTTGACGAAATGTTTATTCATTTTAGATTGTAAATTGAAATATGTTAAAGGTTCTTTTGAATTTTTCATATCTAATAAAGAAGATAATGCTTTATCAGGTTTAATAATTTTTTTTTGTTTTGGGTTTTGAAGGTTATTTTCTTTTATATATTGGATTAAAAATTTAGTTACTTCAGTTCTAGCAAGTTTAGTTCCTTTTGGAACTTTCATAAATTTACAAATTTCAGGTGTTACATTACCAGGAGAAGCGAATCCGGTAGGTTTTTTGTTACCTTTATTTTTATTTTTACTAGCTTCTTTTTGATTCAATTTAATTTCTTTTTTAACATTTTTTTCTAAAATTCTAACTTGATTTTGTAAAGACGAAATTTTAGTTTTAAAACTGCTAAGTGTTTTTAGTAGTTCTATAAACTGTAATGAGGAGGTGTCTTTTTCTTGAACACTAGTCATATATACCTACATTGTACTAATATCTTTAAATAGAAAGCGTGTAAAATATTATATTTAAAAATTAGTTTATATAAATGTTTAGTTTAGGTATTAATAATTTAGAATTGAAAAGTACAAAGAAAAGTACAAAGAAAATACCAAAGGTTATCCATCATATATGGATGGGTGATAAAGAAATACCAGAAGTCAACAAAAAGTGTGCGGAATCAATAAAAAAGGTAAATAATGATTTTGAATATAAACTATGGAAAGATGAAGATGTGGATAATATGATGAAAACAGAATTTCCAAAATATTATGAAAAGTTTAATGAACTACCAAGATTGATAATGAAGATAGATATGTTTCGATATTTTTTAATGTATAAACACGGTGGTTTATATACAGATATGGATTATTATATGTTTAAACCATTTGATATGTTAGAATATGATGTGGTAATACCTTGCAATAAAGAAGATATGTATGGACAACCGATTTGTTTGGGGAATTGTATATTTGCTTCGCGTCCTGGACATGAATTCTGGAAAAATTTAATGGATACGTTATTTACAATAGATAGAACAAAAGAAGAGTATAATTATGATAAAAATATAGATGAAAATACTTTAGGTACGGGACCAATGTTTGTGTATAGTAAATGGAGAGAGTATTCAATAAAAAACCAAGATATTTTTATACCAAGAAAACAATTATTTCATCCATTATCTAAAAAAGATGATAGTTATATGGTAAAATTAAGAGAAACAGGTCACTATGGAATGCATGTATGTACAGGATTATGGAGAGATAATAAGTTGTGATAATTAAATAAAAAATGTAATTTATTTAATTATTATTTATTTATTCTTCTTGAGATTTACTAACGTTCCATTTTCCACCACGACGGTTTCCAGAATCTTTGGAGTATTCACCGTCACGTGGACCACCACCTCCACGACGAGGATTGCGACGACTATTATTATTATTAGATGAACGAGTTCTTTTACCATCACCTTCTTCATATTTACTTGATTCACGTCTCATAGCCATGCGTGTTTCACACATTAGCATACCGCCTTTTACACCTTTTACTTCACCAGCCTGATAAGGGTGTTCTTCGTTATCACTTGATCTAAGTTGAAATTCGACATATTCACCTTGAACAAGGTATTTGTATTGTTCCGATTCGACGGAAATACCTGAATGATGTGCAAAAACATCTTCTCCAGTCTTTTCACCTTCCAAGACTGAAATAAATCCAAAACCAGCACGGTTGTTGAACCATTTGACGCGACCGATTACGCGTGTGTCGCTAAAGCTAGAACTATCAGTAGTTGTACCACTCATATATAACTACATATATGTAGTTGTTTTTAAATTGTTTTTTCCTAATTTATATTAATGTAGGTATTTGGGTTATAATTAGGGTTTATAATATATATAAAATTGATTTAAATTTAAATTCAAGTATATCATTATAGTATGTTAAAATCTCCAATAAAATGGGTAGGTGGTAAATCTAAGTTGTTTGATAATATATCTCAACATTATCCTAAGGAAATTAATAATTATCATGAATTATTTGTGGGTGGAGGAAGTTCGTTGATAGGATTTTTAAATATGATGAAAACAGGAAAAATAAATATTACAGGCAAAATTTATGCTTACGATTCAAATGATGTATTAATAGCATATTATAAATTTCTTCAGACAGATTATACATCTGTATATGAAACAGTTATGAAAATTAAAAATGCTGAAATTGAAGACAAAGAACAATATTATTATCATATACGAAATAGTTATAACAATAGAGAACAAGTAGATATTATGAAAGTTGCTGAATTTATTTATATGAATAAAACTGGTTTTCGTGGTGTATTTCGTTTAAATAAATCTGGAGGTTATAATGTTCCTTATGGACATTATAAAAATCCAACAATAGTAGACAAACAACATTTAAAAAAGGTAAGCGAATTAATAAAAGATGTAGAATTTATTTGTTGTGATTTTGAAAAAGTTAACAATATAAAAGAAGGTGATTTTGTTTATATGGATCCACCATATGTTCCTGAAAAAAAGGGAGGTTTTGTTAGTTACAGTAAAATAGGTTTTGTAGAAGAAAAACATAAAGCATTATTTAAATTATGCAATAATATGAAATGTAAATGGGTTTTAAGTAATTCTAATACAGAAACTGTTAGAGAGGCATTAAAAAAGTTTAATATTCAGG
>MDTC01061313.1_pt1 | contig 10897 bp, 10 predicted proteins | sample 811181 | NCBI WGS metagenome assembly MDTC01 (sample SAMN05326644, study PRJNA326480) | marine metagenome | isolation source: seawater | place: Pacific Ocean: North | collected 2011 | reverse complement strand
GTGCGCCCATCTTCGCGCGCTCGCGGCGACCGCGCGCGACGGCTGATTTACCATGCGCGCCGCTCGAGGGATGATTCGCGCGCTCGCGCGCGCGGCGCGCGACGCGGAGGCGACGAACGCGACGGCTCTCGTGGATACATCGATGACGACGACCGCGACGTCGCTCCGCGCGTACGCGTCGGCGGCGTCGGCGCAACCGCTCTTGGTGACGATGATCGGCGTGCACAAACCTCTGAACGAGGTGCACCGAAAGATTGAAGCCGCGGGGGCGGAGATTAAAGAGTCGAGAAACGTCAGACTCGGCGGTCGCGCCAGCAACATGTTTCTCGTCGCCGACGCGGACGCGATGGCCATCAAGAAACAATTCGAGGGCGAGGCGTTCGATTTCTTTTCGGTGTTCCCGGCGAGGAACACGGTGCAAGATTTGAAGGGACCGTACTGCGAGACGTCTCCGTTGTTGCCCTTCGTGCGACGCGCGACGATGTCGGTGCCGTACAAAGTCAACATCGTCAACGAAATCACGGATTTCTTGTGCGGGAAGGGGATCACGCTGACGCACATGGACGAGTATCGATCGGGGAAAGACGTGGTGTTGGAGTGCATCCTGCACTTACCCACCGGTCTCGCCGAGTTTCCAGCCATCGACGATAAAACTGTTCTGAAGAAGCTCGAGAGCTTCGGCGTCTCGGTTTCGGAATTCGGCCGCGTCGAGGGACGACCTCGTGAAGAAAAGGCGGCGCGGTCGTGATCGCTCACAGACGTCGACGACGTTGTATACCATACTGATTCTATACAATACGCACTCGCGAGTCGAGGTTGTAGTACCATCGTACGAAAATTCCATCCGACATCCCGCCGACGCGACGACTTTTTCGCCCACCCGCGATTGGATCTTTTGTTTGGGCGCGAACGACGCGAGAACGCGCCTCGCGACGCGCGTCCGGGCGCACGCGACGCGATGCGATCGGAGAAAATCGAAATCGATGTCACCTTGGTCCTGTGCGCGCTCCTCGCCGTCGTCGTCGCGCGTCTCTGTCTCCTTCCCGGGGTGTTTTCGCGACGGTCCAAGTTTGTTCAACTTCCGAACCCATCGTTGAAATTCGTCGACGACGGGGCCAAGGTGAGGCGAGGACCGACGCTGGATGAGATACCGATCGTGTGTGAAGACATGCGCGCGTGTTTCGCGGCCGGGACGTCGCTGCCGATGAAGAAGAGGAAAGAACAGTTGAGAGCGTTGTTACGGGCGCTTCGCGAACGAGAGGGCGACGTCTTGCGCGCGCTGCGAGAAGATTTGTCCCGAGAGGGTATCGAGGCGTTGTATTACGACCTAGCGCTTCCGAGAGGGGAGATACAGGCCATGTTGAGGAATCTGAACGCGTGGACGGGGAGGAAACGCGTCTGGTCGCAGCGTTTGATCACGTGGCCGTCGAGTCAGTGGACGGAGAAGCAACCGTTCGGGTGCGCGTTGGTGTGCTCGAGCTGGAATTTTCCCTTCATGCTGAGTCTGGTGCCGTTGGCGGGGGCGATCGCGGCGGGGAACACGGTGGTTTTGAAACCGTCGAACGAGAGTCGAGCGTCGGCGGTTTTGCTGACCGAGTTGGTGCGAGAATATTGCGATCCTCGCGTCGTGCAAGTGGTCGGTGCCGAGGTGCCGGGGAACGGCGTGGACGTGATGCAGACGGTGCTAGCTGAAACGTTCGACGTCATATTCTTCACGGGATCGAGCAAGGTTGGAAAAATCGTCGCGCGCGCCGCGGCGGAGAATCTGACTCCGACCGTGCTCGAACTCGGCGGGCAGAACCCAGTCGTCGTGACGGATTGCGCCGACTGCAGTTTAGCGGCGAAGCAATGCGTGTGGGGACGTGTCATAAATTGTGGACAACAGTGCATTGCGCCAGAGTACGTTCTGTGTCATGCGTCTCGCGTCGATGCCTTCGCAAAGCTTTGCGCCAAGTGGATCGAGAGTTTCGTTCCCGACGCCAGCAAGGACGGCTCGATGAGCCGCATGGGCGGACCCAACCCCGAAGCTCGAATGGAGAATATCGCAAAATTATTAGACAATGCAAAAAAAGGTGCGAACGTGGATGAGATCGTGTGTGGTGGCGAATACGACATCAAGACTCGCATGGTGGAACCGACCATCATCAAATGTGCGAACAACAGGTCGCCCTTCTTGCGCGGCGAACTTTTCGCGCCCATACTCTGCATACTTCCGTATCACACCATCGGCGAGGCGGTGGATATTTGTCGCTCAAAACCCAAACCATTGAGCATGTATGTGTTCTCTCGCACACCGGCGAAGACACGTTTCATCATAGACAACACGCACTCGGGTGGCGTCACGGTGAACGGTACCATGTGGCACTGTGCGCACGACGGGTTACCGTTCGGCGGCGTTGGGAACAGTGGCATCGGAAGCTATCACGGACGGTATTCTGTAGAGTGTTTTCAACGCACCAAGCCCGTCTTGCAAAAGACGCGGGGTCTCGATTTCCTCGGGTTCGGCACCGTGACGGACCCGCCCGTGTTTTATCTTCCGCACGCGAGCTGGAAGACGCGGTTGATGCGCATGGTGATGTGACCAATTTAAACGTCAACGGAGTGAGTTGATTAAGTGTTGTAATCTATTACAAGTTGTAAGCTCTTCGTGACACATCATGCAAAGTCCTCGCGCGCCAAACGTCAGGCGTCTTCGCGCGGCGAGTGTGAACGAGTTTAATCAGATGACATCGGCACAACGTGCGTGCTTTGTGATGATCATCGTCACGTTTTCTCGTTCCATCAACAAATGGTATGCCCGAAAAGGGCTCTCGCGTTTGAGGCGAAAGCTCGCCACCGAACGTAGTAAACTAGAATGACGTGAAACTTTTCATCGTCACTCTACATGTTCACTACGCGGATTCGGTGGCTAGCTTATCCTCAGCAGCCCGTTTTCGTGGCGTCAACGCCACTGCGCTTGGTGATCTCAAGAGTCGTGAATTCCTCAGAGACCGTCGGGTGGATACCGACGGTTTCATCGAAATCGCTCTTCTTGGCGCCCATTTTCATCGCGACGGCGTATCCTTGGGTCACCTCACCAGCGTTCGGACCGAGGTAGTGGAAACCAACGACCCTTTCGTCATCGGCCAAGTTCGTGATGAGCTTAACGAAGCATTTGTTGTCGCCTCGAACCGCGACGCCGTTGTGCTTTTCGTGGTTGACAGACCACTCCAACGGCTTGAAGTAAGAAATGTAGCACTCGACGTTGTCGGCGCCGTACGTCTCCACCGCGAGTTCTTCGCTCATACCGATCGTACCGTACTCAAGCGGAGTGAACACCGTCGTCGGAACGAGGTCGTAGTTCATCTTTTCCTTGTACGGCGTATCGGAAAATACGCGTCGCATCAAACGAATACCAGCCTTGATGGCCACCGGCGTGAGCTCTTGGCGAGTGTCCAACACGTCACCGATCGCGTAGATGTGTTCCACGTTGGATTGCTCATCGACACACGGGATCTTACCATTCTTAGCGTTGAATTCGACGCCAGCCGCCTTCAGGTCCAACCCTTTGGTGGCGGCGTCTCTGCCGACGGCGCACACGACGGTGTCAAAGGTTTCTTCGAAAGTGTTGCCAAACATGGTGTTTTCGAACGTCACCTTGATCTTACCGTCCTCTTGTTTTTCGAAAGCCGTCGGTTGCGAGTCACGCAAGAATCGAGTGCCGTGTTCACCCATGTACTTGACGATCATCTCCGCGATTTCCTGATCGAACCCGCGAAGTGGAATGGAACGAATAGCGACCGACGTCTCGAATCCGAGCGCCGTCAAGAAACCGGCGGTCTCGAGAGAGATGTACGACGCACCGACGCACAGCGTCTTACCCGGCGCCTCCGACAGAGAGAAGATGTCATCGCTCGAGATGCAGCACTCCTTGGCGCCCGGCGCGTCGGGGTACGCCGGTCGTCCGCCGACGGCGACGACAATCTTATCCGCCGTGATCTCTTGCTCTTGACCGTTCTTCTTCGTCGCGATGATCGTGTGCGCATCCTTAAACCTCCCGTACGCGTTGATATACGTCACGCCCTTTTGTCGCAGCGCCGTGCGATATCCGAAATTCAAAGAACCGATGTGATTTTGAACAGCCTCCACCATCTTGCTCCAATCGTGTCCCTCCGTCGCGAGCTTCCACCCGTACTCTCGCGCGTCGCTGAACTGTTCACCCAGTATCCCCGCTTGGTGCATGAGTTTTTTCGGAATGCACCCGACGTTCACGCACGTCCCGCCGAGTCCCCACGTCGTCCCCGCCGGCGACGGTTTGACGAAATCCAAACACGCCGTCTTCGCCCCCTGTTTCGCCGCCTCCTTCGCCGCCGCCAACCCTCCGGACCCACCACCGACGACGACGACATCGTATTCGTACGCGTGGTCCCCTTTCACCCCGCTCTCGGGCGTCGACGCCGTCATGACGTCGAGAAACGACGACGCGCTCGCGCTCGAGGACGATCGGCGCGCCGACGACGACGGCAGATCCACGCCGGTGACGACGCGAAACGCGCGCGAGAGGGCGATTCGGGAGACGCGCGCGCAGGTCGTGAAGACACTCGTCGCTGCGGAAGCGCGCGGACGGTGCGCACCGACGATCGGAGCGCGCGCGCGTGTGCGGGACAGTCGGCACCTCGGGGGTGGTTTTTTTTGAAAAAGGGACAGAGAGACCGGCGAAGAGGGAAGCGCGGGTCTTTCGTCCACTCGCGCTCGCGCGCGTGGCTAGCCTAGGTGGAAATCGGACGACCGTGTGCCGCGACCGAGGGATTTCATGAGCCCAGCGACGCCGCGTTGGGCGGCGTCGACGGCGGCGCCGGCCATGGGACCGGCGACGCGGTTGACGCGAAGCGCGGTGCGGCCGAAGACGTCGGCGGAGAAGGCGCCGGCGCCGGCGCGGCGTTGGTCGTGAGAACGGGTTTGAACGTCGAAGAAACGCTTGACGGTGACGATTTGTACGCACGTGACGGCGATGAGGACGCACACCTCGATGAAGGTGGTGCGAACGGTGCGTCGAGCGTTGGATTCGACGGTTTGTTTATGGCGCGCGGTGCGCGCGGTGAGATAATTGAGTTCCTCTCGCATCTGTTGTACCCAATTATTCAGACCGCTCACCTTGGCGTTCACGTCGGACACGGCGTCCGCGCGCATGATGTCCTCGGATTTCTGCATCGCCTCGCGTCTCTTCGCCTTGACGGAGTGTTTCGTCGGCTCGGACGCGTCGGGCTCGTGCAGCGCCTGAAAATAATCAACCGTCACCGACGCCGAAAGAATATTCTCCCCTTCTCTCCCCTCCTGCGTGAAACACGCGCTGTACACCCCACACCCTGTCGTCGCCAACTCTACCTCTCGCTCGTCTTCTTTTCCTCGTTTCATGAACTGAAACTTCTGCATCGTCGTTCCGTTCGTCGACGCCACGCGTCCCGAGAGCGTCCCGGCGTGCGTCTCCCCCACGAACCGTCCGTGCACCACCACTCGATCGTTCGCGCACACCTCCGCGTCGTCGCTGTCGAACGTCTGCGAAAGTATCCATCCCGTCAGTCATCGCGTTCGTCGTCATCGAGCGTCATCGCGTCGTCATCGCGTCGTCATCGTCGTCTTCATCGTCATCTTCATCGCGTCTCATCGCGCGCGCGCACCGCGTATATGCACTCCGATTCACCCCTCCGAATCTTAATCTTGAACGATTCCCCACTCTCGATCGCGATCGCCGCGACGACACACGCCAGAAGACGCGCGACGACGCGTCGACGCGACGTTTTCATCGTCGTCGATGAGGGTGGATCTGAGGACCAATCCATCCATCGATCGACCCGCACTTCACCGCGCGAGGGCGAACATGTCGGGTGCGTCTCGTCGCGTGCGGTCGCGCGACCGCGCGTCCGACGCGCGATGCGGTCGATCGCGCGCGGGAGAGCGCGCGCGACGACGCGCGCGCGTCGAAACGAAACGAATCGTAATCTCGATCGAGCGCGCGAGTGGGAACGATGAACGCGCGGAGAGAACGACGCGGACGCGGACGAGCGTCGCGCGCGAGTGGGTAGGAAACGGTGACTCGTGACTGACGGTGTCGATGCGCCGCGTCGGTGCGGTCGCCGTGTCGCGCGTAGGTTCGGTGCGTCGACGCGTCGTCGCCGCCAACGCGGAGGGGAACGCGAGACGACCTCCGCAGGGAAGCATGTTGCGATTTTACACGGACGAGACGCCGGGATTGAAGATCACGCCGGTGGTCGTTCTGGGCATGTCCGTGTGTTTCATCGGTTTCGTCACCATGTTGCACGCGATCGCGAAGATCTCGGCGTACACGTCGGGTAAGTAGAGCGACGGCGCGAGGGACGAATACGGTTGTAATACACTCCTCTCTCCTAGTCTTTCATCTCTAGCTAGTCGGCCAGTCGGCTAGTCGTGTCGTCGTTCGCGCGAGGAACGAGGTCAACAACGCGCGGTGAAAATTTCAAAGCCGCGACCGGCGACGGCGAAGGTCAGGGCGTCCGCGTCATCCGTCGATTCGAGAACGTCGATGGCTTCCGGCTCCGGGGCTTGCGTGACGACGCCCGCGCGTTGGACGAGCGCGAACTCGTCGTCGTTCGAGACGATGTCCCAGAATTTCACGCGTTGGTCCACGCTCGTGGTGATGATTCGAGCGCCGTCGGACCAGACGCTTCGCACGGCGGAGCTGTGCGCGAAACCGAATTCGGCGACGCGGCTGGGCGCCGCGCGGTCTCCGTCGACGAGCATTTCTTGGCATCGCAAACTCTGATCGTCGCCGCCGCTGACGATGAGAAACGAACCCTCAGTGATCGATCGCGATATGCACAGCGCGTTGACGCCGGACTGATGCGCGCGCTCGATGACGCAGGTCGGGGAAATGGATGCCGAATCGTCGAGACGCCAGACGACGACGGCGCCGTCGGTGCTTCCGCTGCACGCCCACGCGCCGGACGACGTCTCCAAGACGTCCACGGCGAGCGTAGGACACGTGTGATACGTGAGAGAGGACACCGTGCGCCATCCTCGCTTATCCTCGCGCATGGCGACCGCGAACACGCTCCCACGACTCGTTGAATACAACACGCGCATCTCTCCGTTCGGCCTCGCGTACGCGGCGACGTCCATGATGCGCTGCGCGCTCTCCGCCCTAGGCTCGACGTATCCGCATCCCTTCGTCCAACTTCGCGCGCCTGCCTCGTCGACGGGCTTCGGAATGATGAGCGCGGTGGATTTGATGTCCCACGCGCCGGTGTCGTCTCGCACCCACGCGAGACGAAACGCCAACAAGACCTCCTTGGCGCCGCCGGCGCAGAGCACGTACGAACGCTCGCTCTCCCTGAAGACGCTCATTGCCTTGACGGTTCGCCCACCGGGATGTTTACACACATCGCCTGGGGCGTACAATCTCAATCCCTCCGCTCGCGAGGCGTCGTAGAGGAGACGCATGACCGTGCCGTCCTCCGCGCCGGAGACGACGCCGAAGAGTCCGTTCGTCTTCGCCTCGGGCGGCGGAGGAACGATGCGAACGGTGTGAATCTCTCGCCTGCGCGCGCGGGTCGATGGTCAGTCGAAAGAACAACACACAAAATAACGCACACAAAAAAGTGAACACGCGCGATGATCCTCATAATTGCCTTCACTGTTCACGTTTACCGCTCGGCGCGCTCGGGCCATACCGCCGTCGTCCAGCGAACTGGGGGCAATATTTGCACGTCGAGCGTCGTCGCGAGCGCGGAAACGCACGTGGTGCGCCGCCTCACATTACTACATATATTTGGAAAATCATCGGATCACGCCGTGCATAGAAAAGAGAAAAAAGCGCGCGATGAAAAAACGCACCCGTGAGACCAAAGATTGACGGCTTCCGCGTTTGACGAACGCTCGGACCACCGCATCGAGACGCGAAGCGATGTCTTGTATCGATGCACGAACATGACGCGATCGCCGTCGCCCATGAGCACGTCGTGCGGTACATTTTGCGCGCTGCAGGGAATGCGCATCGTCTGTCGCTGATCGTTCACCGAATACGCCACGAAATCCAACTCGCGAAACCCGGCGGCGTGCGAGAGCTCGCCGGCGGCGTCGAGCGCGAGAAACACGGCGCCCGCCTTGGACGGTGCGGTCCATTTCGACACGAGCACGAGTTCGCCGTCGTCCTTCAGACTCCACGTGCACGCGTTCGAGTCTCGTCCTCCGGACACGAACGTCGGTCCGGGGAGAATTCTACAATCGTTGATGGACGCCTTTTCGTGCGCCGCCCATTTTTTGGCGATAACGGATAATTCGTCGACGGCGTCTTCGGAGGCATCGAACACGATCAAATTACCCTTTTGATCGCCGACCAAGACAATATTGGACTCGTCTGAGTGGTCGATGGATAACACGCGATGCTTGTACGGATTCGTCAGCGTGAAGACGCACCGCTCGAGGTCGTCCAGATTCCAACACTTTACGACGCCGCCGACGATGGAGGCGTACACGCGACCCGCGGTGGAAAACACATCCATCAACACTCTCGGCTCGGACGCTTGGAACGAGACCACTCTCTCGCACACGCCCGTCTCGCGCGATACGTATGCGACTCTGATCACACCCTCTAAATCAGACAGCAACACGATGTCGTGCGCGTCCGTTTCTTCTACGCTCATCGACATCAACGGCGACGGACTCTCGCACGCGCACTCCCAACGCCACGTTCCTCCTCGCGGTGCCATCGTGACGCGATAAAATTTACCGAGATTCGTCGCCACGTACATCACACCGTATCGCGCGATGCGCACGACGCGCACGTACTCGTCGTTCGGACCGAAGAAACTTTTGCGGCGTTTGCTCTTCTTTTTGCGCTTTTTCGACTTTGTCTCCGTCTCGATGTCTTCGTCTTCGGCCATCTGTGCCTCGCCGTCGTTCTCATCATCGTCCACGAGCATCTTTGAGTCGGGACACTCGGTGACGCTCTCGTGTAGCGCCGTGCTGTCTTCACCCCCCGCGCTGGAGCTCGTCCAATCGCTCATGTTCCACACCTTTACGCTTCCGTCGGCGCCGGCGCTCGCGAGCAATGTCTCGCCGTTCGCGGATGTTAATTTACACACTCGCCAGATACCGCGCCCTCGATGACCTCGAAGCGCCGCTAGTTCACACGCTGCGCGTCTCGCGACGCCCTCGGCGAGCGTTTCCGCGCCCTGCGCCGCGTTCGCGTCCCACACGCGCACCGAACAATCCTCACCCGCGCTCGCGTACACGGGACGCTCTCCGTTCACTCTCACACAATCCCACACGCGCGCGACGTGTCCCGCCAACACCGCGCTCGGACGAATCGGCACCGCAGACGTCTCCATCGTCGTCGCATCGAGTACACCGCTCGGGATCGTCCACACTCGCGCCGTTCTGTCGTCCGACGCCGAGTACACCGACTCGCCGTCGCCGTCGTCTCCGAAACGCACGCGCATCAACGAACCCTCGTGTCCGACGCAACTGGCCCGCACGCCACCCTCGGACACGCGCCAGAGTTGAATCTCGTTGAATATCGTCCCCGCCGCCACCGTGAGATTGTCCCACGTCTCGCTCGCGCTCAACGCCAACGTGTACAGCAAACATCGCGTCTCGCACTCCACGCGCGCCGTTCGCGTCCAACACTCCCCACCGTCCACGCGATTCCATCGTTCCACCGAGTTATCGCTGAAACCGATCGCGAGCGCCATGACACCACCCCTCGCACCGTCCACGCCTCGCACGTCGTGCACCCACGCCGCGAACGGCGCCAACGGCGTCTCCGCGCGCAGTCGCCAGCCGCCGCCCGCGTTCCCGTTCCCATCATCTTCTCGACGCATCACCCGCACCCGACGCTCCCCCCACACCGCGCACGTGCGTCCACCATCGACGTCTCGCGCGCCGTGCACGCGCGCGCCGTCGGCGTCGAACGCGGCGATCGATCCGAGCCTCGTCAGCGCGTTCGTCCCGGCATCGAGCGAAAAGTAATGCACCGACGTCCCGACGCCCGCGACGAGCGTCGAGCGTCCGAACGCCTCCACGCACGCGACGTCACCGACGTACGCGCGGGATTCCACGCGCTCGCGCGCGCGCGCGCCGCGCATGGTGCCGCCGACGACGACTGAGGCGCGACGCGCGCTCGAGGAGAAGACGAGCTCCTCACAACATGGCGCTTCGACGACGCGTCGCGCTCGCGCTCGCGCTCGCGTGCGCGTGCGCGCTGGCGACGCTCGCGCGCGGCACGGAGGTGGTCTTCGACCCACCGAGCGGGACGACGCGCGAGAGAACGCTGCGCGTGCGCGTGGAGGCGCTTTCGCATGACGCATCCTCGGAAACGCCCGCGATAGTGTACACGCTCAACGGCGCGAAACCGTCGACGCGCGCGGGCGGGGACACCAAGGCGTACGAGAGCGAGATTGTGTTACCGTGCGTGTGACGTCGATGCGACCGGAGATCGCGCGCGCGAGGAGACGAGGCGACGGCGCGCGGGGAGTCGCGGCGACGTCGGTTCGGTTTGATTGATTGGATTATCCGAGGCGGGACGCGCGCGGCGAGCGCGGTTCGCGAGCGAAGACTGACGAGAAACGCGCGCGTAGGGTCGGCACGTGGACGGTGAAAGCGGCGATGGTGAGCGATGGGAAGCTCGGGGAGGTGGCGGAGGCGAAGTACGACGTGCGCGAGAGGACGTCTCGGGACGCGTCCGGGACGTTCACCGCGGGCGGATTGTTGGGAATAGCTTTACTGTTGGTGATGGGACTGTTCGGATTCGTCGTGTTTGCCGGAGTGTGCACGGCTGGGTATAACGCGTTATTTAAGACGGCGCCGACGATTCGTGGACCCGGGGCGAGCGATCCGAGGATGCCGAGGACGATGTCGTCCGGCGGTATGATGGAGTTGGGAG
>MDTC01238937.1_pt1 | contig 10898 bp, 6 predicted proteins | sample 811181 | NCBI WGS metagenome assembly MDTC01 (sample SAMN05326644, study PRJNA326480) | marine metagenome | isolation source: seawater | place: Pacific Ocean: North | collected 2011 | reverse complement strand
GAGGTAGAGGTAGAGGTAGAGGTAGAGGTAGAGGTAGAGGTAGAGGTAGAGGTAGAGGTAGAGGTAGAGGTAGAGGTAGAGATCAACAACAACATCAAGGGGTTATGAAGCCCAGGCAACAACAATCTCCAGGGGTTATGAACACGGTACATTTTCCGCTTTTAGCGGCGGGTGTTGAAGCCCAAGGGGGCTCTAACCAGTGGGAGCTGGAGCTAGCGGAGCGTACTCGCGCCCGCCAATTAGCAAAAGACGAAGCCAATCGTCAGATAATGCTCCAGAAAATGGCGCAGGAACAAGAGAAACAACGGAGGTCTGATTTAATAAATAATATTAGTCGCAATATAAATATTTTTAATGATTTTATATCTAAACACGGCCCCGAGTCAGGTGATATGGATGAAAAGAAATATATTTTTTGGTCAAATAATCCTGAAAAGTTAAAACTCATATTAAATGAAATGCAAACAGAAATTAATTATTTAGGTAAATTAGGTGAATTAAAAGAGATAAATTTAAAAACTTTACAAGATTTAGCAAATAGAATAGAATATATATTTAAAAAAAATGATTTTTATTTGTATACAGAATTGTGTAGTGAAAATAAACAACAAAAAACTCAGAGAATAAATGAATATGGTAAAAAATTAGTTACCAATAAAATAAAAACGTGTGACGCTCTTGAAAATTATAACCCATCCAAAAGTATATTTTTACCTGATAAGGATAGTACAGGTATTATTGGTAAAGATTTAGTATCCGTCTTATCATTAGACGCATTTAAATACAAAATAAGACATAACCTGTTAGAATCAGCAGCTAAAAGAGTACCCAATGACGATAATTATAATAATAATAAACATTGGAATAATGCTGTACGAGTATTTAATGAAATAAAAAATAAATTTAATGAATGTGTAAAGGCAAGAAAAAAGTATGATGATGATTGTATACCACCTAACACAAAAGATGTAGGGCATCGATATTATATAGAACAGTTAGATGATAAATTAAAAGCTTTACAAGAAATACAAAAAGAGTATGAGGGCTACGGCTGGTCTTTTAACAACGTTGCTGGAGTAGAAGCATAAATATAATTTTATAAAAATAATTTAATTTTTAATAATAAATTAGTTATTAAAAATGACAACGAGAAGAAAAAAATATAGAAAACGAACAAAAACTCATAAATTTAGAAATTGTGATAGACCCCCTACTAGACCTTGTAAAGATAATGTTGATGCTTTAACTGGAGAACAAATACTTAATTTAGGTGAAAGTTTTGGTGCTTGGAAAACCGATATGGAATTGGGAGAACGAAGTATACAAGCTACTTCAAGACTGTTAAATCAACAAATGTTAAATCTACAAAGTTTAATGTTAAAAGGAAGACAACCTGCATATCAAACAGGAATTCAAAAAGAAATAAATGATAAAGAGAAACAACGAGTTAGATATTATATAGATCAATTAACACAAAATATAGAAGCTACAAAAAATAAAGTAACTAGAATGAGAAATACATTAAGTGTTCCAGATGTAGAAAAACTATATAGCAAAGCTATAAGAGAAGGACATTTAAATAATTTTGTTCAGTTTTCACCAGGCAATGATTGTACATCAATTAAAAATTTTATAAATTATAAAAAAACTTTAGAATCTCAAGGAAAACCATTAGTACATCCAATAACAAAAAGACCAATTTGGTGTTATGATGGAATATTATTTATAGATGATATAATAGAAAAATATAAAAAAATTACAGATTATTTGGTAAACAATAGATATGTTGATAGTGCTAATAGAGACGATCAAAAATTGCTTTTAAGAATAATTCATTCTGATAATTTTAAAAGTACCCACGAAAATTATAGAGATTTTCGTTCAATTATAGCAACCACAGTATATATTCAGTCATTTGTACAAGAAAAACAAAGAATAGAAGGTGTTCAAAATTTTGAAGACTTATCAAATAATAGTATATCACAAATATTAAATTTAAATCCTCCAGATTTATATCAATATACTCAACAAAGACTTAAAACTGCATTTGAAAGAGATGTAAGAGAAGGAAATAAACCAGTAGTTGATATTGTGCAAGATTACAGAGAACAACAAATTAAAATTTTAGATATTATAAAAAAATCAAGAAATTTATTTGAAAATGATAGAATAGTACAAAAATCTTATGAATCTGGGGCTCCTTGTCAATTTCCTAATCCTGAAGATGGGGTTTTTTTTAATAGTACCTATCTTCAATACTGTCAAGATAAAGATAGTTTTGCAAAAGAAAAATTAGGATTAAGAGGAGCAAGATTACAAAATATAGATTTAAGTTCTTATAATTTTTATAAAACTAACTTAGAATCAGCAGATTTATCGAATTCTAATTTAAGCGGTGTAGATTTAAGAAAAGCAAATTTAAAAAATACTATATTAAATAATACAGATTTATCAGGTGCAAATCTAGTAGGAGTTTATAGTGGAGGGATAAGATTTAATAATCCACCTAAATTAGATAATGGATATAAAATAGATCAGGGATTTATTTTCGGGCGAGGAGTAAATATAATAGATTATAATCCAGTGTATAACGATAAAAGACCAGCAAATTTTAATAATCCTTTAGATTTAAGTAATTATAATTTAGAATTTAGCGATTTTAGCGCTTGTCAATTTAATGCGGTAAATTTTACAAATTGTAGATTAAATAATTGTAATTTTACATATATTGATGCTGGAGTACAGCAATTCCCTGATGGAACAGTACGACAACAATATATACCAACAATATTTGGTACATCTATTTTTAGAAATGCTTACATACAAGATTCAATCTTTTTAAATTCAGATATGAGTAGTGTTGTTGATATGACAGGAATAAGAGGTAAAATAGCTAATACAGTAGATCCAATATCTAGAACAGTAGTAAGAGGATATCCAAGAAGTTTACCTCCAGGTTATATTTGTAGATATGGATACTTCTTTGGACCTGGAATTAATTTTGAAACAGAAGAATTAGAAAGTGACACAAGCGTAGGGGATCCAAATATACAAGATTTAAGTAAAATAAATTTAAGTCATTCTAATTTTAGAAATTCAAATATAGAAGATACAACTTTTAGTAATACATTATTTATTAATAGTGATTTATCTGGTGCTGTTATAGATAATTGTTATTTTTCAGACTCTAATTTTACGAATGTTACATTTATGAAAACAGATATTGAGACAGATTATCATAATGTAAATGATGTTGATTTTAGTGGAGTAATATTTGACAATTGTAATATTTTACATATTTCATTTTATGAATGTGATTTTAACAATGCTAATTTAATAAATATTTCTCCATTTGATTTATCTCAAGCGGCTCCGTACGAAAGAAATAAACCTCAGAATATATTTGATCGTTGTACATTTGAAAGAACAAAATTTCTTAATTCCCATTTTACAAATGTAGAATTTAATAATTCAAATTTTGAAAATTCTGATTTTTCTTATTCAATTTTAGTTGATGTTACATTTTATAATTGTATTCTAAATAAAAGTAATTTTGAAGGTTGTAATATGAAAGGAGTTATATTTAGAGGATGTGAAATGCACGGTGTTGTAAATTTTCCTAAAAATTTTACAAGTAAAGATGGTTTTAGATTTAAAATTGAAAAAAATAATTAAATATGGTAATATTTAATTATGACTTCTATTTGTGTTATGAAAAAATTTTTAAAAGATTTAGGTGGAACCTATAGTTTTTCTTCTAAAGAAAGATACATAGAAAGAATAAATCTTATCAAATCTATACAAAATTTTACTTGGAGAAAAGATCAAAAAATAGTTCTTGATAATTTTCTTGAAAACAAACATAAATATTATGTTATTAACGGAATATTTGGTTGTGGGAAAACTACACTTTTATTAGGAATGTTAGTTAATAGTTTTATAAGTAAAATTATTGCTCCGGTAGAATGTATGTTTATTTCTTTTAATATTTCAATTAAAAATGAAATTAAAAGAAAACTAAAATTACTTGGTTTCTCTAGTAAGGTTACTGTAATTACCTTTGATTCTATAATTTACAAGATTTGTAAATTATATAATTATGAATATTTAGATTTACCAAATTTTGATGGTAAAAGAAGATTTGTTTATAAAATTTGTCAACAAATAAAAGATAAAATTATTGAACTATTACCTCTTCTTACTAATATTAAGGTAATTTACATTGATGAAGTTCAAGATTTAGAAACGCAAACGTTTACTGTTCTTAAGATATTTTTTCAACAATCTAAAATTATATTTGCTGGTGATGTTTTTCAATCTATTCAAAAAGAACCACGAGAAAGTTTACTATGGTATTTACTAAATAATAATATACAAAATAAATTTCAAATTTGTATGAAAGAAACACCAAGAGTACCACGTCAAATTTTATCTACTCTTCAGTATACCCTTTCAAAAAATTATCCTGAGTTTAAGGAGCAAATTGATAGCTGGACTTCAAGTAATACCGAAAGTGATGTAGATGTGATTTGGAAAAAATTCTATAATTATAATCAAACTTTTGATTATATGAATCAATTTTGTAATGAATATGACCATAAAGATATAATGATTCTTTCTTTTTCATCCGCTATAACAGTTAAGGGTAATATGGGAGATGTAGCTAGATTTAGAAAATTTTTACAACATCAAGGTCTAGAACTTAATAATAACCACAAAAAGATCGATCCAGATAAAATATTTCTTTCAACAGCTAACAGTTCAAAAGGATTGGAAAGAGATTATGTACTTTGTATACTTACTTTTCCACTTGAATTAGCATTTATAAATTTTTCAAATGATATTGTACTTAATTTAATTACAGTAGCGTTAACAAGAGCAAAAAAGAAGGTTATTTTCTGTGTTTCTGCTTATAAAGATAAATTTAGTAAGGTGTTAGATTTATTTCAAAATTGTCCTCAACCTGAAAAAGAACGAATAAAAGAAGGTAAAAAACTGTCTGAATTTACATTTTCTGATTTTTTCAATATAGAACACAATGTAACTTCATTAATAAGACAATCTATTATAAAATATGATACAAGAATAAAATTAAAAATACCTGCTAAAAGTTATGATACAGGTAAAATATTTGATCAAAATTTAAAAAGACCTATATTGTTAAATGAAGAGGATCGTGCTCTTGTAGGTATTTTAATAGAAAATTTAATTACAAGTTTATGGATAGGAAAATGGCCATATATTGGGTCTATTGATATAATTAAGAATAATCCTATGTATATACATTGTATAAAAAAAATTACAACTTTGCTAAATAAATATAACAGTTTTGTAAGTAAAAATAATTTTTCTTCTAGTTCAGTGCAAGTACAGTTTACAGGTATTTTATATTATTCGATTCTTTATCAAGCGGTTTTTAACAAAATATTTATACAACTTCATAAAAATACAATTTATATTTTACAAGAGTATTGGATGAAATTAAAAACAAAATGTAATTCATTTAAACCAAAAAATTACAAGAAAATTGATATACAATCTAATTTGAGAATGCCGCATCTTACAGGTATTGCTGATATTATATTTTTTAAAGACGATAATGAAATAAATATTTGGGAAATTAAAGCTTCAATTGATAGAAAATGGAAAGATGATGCTTTAACTCAAGCTATTTTGTATTCTTTGATGACAGGAAAAAGTTGGTCAAGAATAACATTGCTAAATGTATTTACGAATGAAAAAATATTCTATCATTTTAATAGCAAAGAAATTTTAGAATTAAGAAATTTAGTAATTGAAGATATTCTTGTATATAATTGTAATTGTTTTTTGTCTAAAAATTTTAATGTGTATAATAAAAAAACTTTTAAATACTTAGATTGTTTATTTGTACATATTTCTTATTCAAAAAACGAAATAAACCAAGTTAACATATTAGAATTTTTATCTCCCACAAAATGTATGTTATTACTTAATAAATATTTTTGTTGTAGTGAAAGAAGTACAAAGTCCAGAAAAGATAAATTATGTTTTTATTCAGATACATCTTCATTATCAGCAATCGGATTCATCAATAATTATTTGGAAACTAATAAACATAAGAAAATTTTTATGATGAATGATGTGGATAATAACATTGTATACAAACAACATAATATTTATGATTTTATAGAAAATCTTGATGATATTGAATATTTTGATTATACACCTAATGAAAAACTAAAATTTAGATGTGATTATTCTGATAGTTTAATGAAAAATTTAACTAAAATTTGTAAATTATCTCAGTCGTACAAGTTATGCTGATTGAAATTAATCTTTAATAAATATATGAACGTGATTTATTGATTTAATACTTTTACACCCTTCTATGTTCTCAAAATATACAATTTCTTTATCTCTATAACAAAATTCAATTAAATTATAATTAATTTTACCCTTAAACCAAAATAAATAATGTTTTGTATTATCAATAAAATGATAAGGATATTTATTTTGGGTTATTACCCAAGAATTATTATTTTTAAATAGTTTTTGTTTTAAATTTTCTTCGTAATTTATTTTATTTTCTTTACTTTTTTTATATTTATCTTCAATTTCTTTTTTTCTTTTTAGTTTTTGAGTTGTTCCGATTTTATGAAATTTTTTTATAAATTCAAAATCCATTTTTTTAATAATTTTTCACTTAAAATTATTTTATAATAAATAAATGACTGCTAAAAGTGATAGACTTAGAGCTCATATTACTAATCTTATTACTAAAGACGGCTACGCCCGTAGACAAGCAATCGCAATTGCTTATGATCTTGAATCTAAAGGATGTTTGACCAAAGACGGAAAAGTGAAAGAAAGATGTAAAAGTAAAAAAAAAAGTAACAGTAGTAGAAAGAGGTGTAAACATGGAATGAAAAAAAAAAGTAGAAGTTGTAAAAAAAAACCAGGTCCTAAGAGGAGTAGGAGGAAGTGTAAACGGGGTCGTAGAAAAGGAACTAAAAGTTGTAAAAGAAAACCAGGTCCTAAAAAATAGATTATAATTTATAAAAATTATAATTAAACTTTATATTTAATTTCATCTTTAGTCAAACCAATTAATTCATGTGGAAATACTATCCATTCTTCGGTTTCTTCTTTGTAATAATCAGGTATAATTGTTGTTTTATTTTTTTTTGGTTTATAATAGGGTGTTGCTATTTTAAATGTATCACTTTGTATTCCTAATCCATATAAATAATTACATACATTCATAATGGTCAAACCAGTATCAAAAATATCATCAACAATTAATATATTATTACATTTTTTAAGACTTTCTCTAGTATAATTACTCATATCAATAAACATTTTATCAGTTTGTTTGTTATTTTCGTAAGATTTTGCGGACATAACATAATATTTACACTTTATGTTATTATAATTTAGATATTCGTGAATAATGATACTAGGTACACAACCACCTCGTGATATACCCAAAATTGCATCTGGTTTATATTTACTATGTATAATTTTCTTTGCTAAATTTGTACAAATTATATAAAAACTATTACTATCAATAAACAACTTACTCATTTTTTTTTATTTATAATCTTTTAATTTATAATAAATGACAACTAAATCTAGAAAAATTAGCAAAAAAGTAAAAAAACTTTTAAAAAAAGGTTATTCTAGAAAACAGGCTGTGGCTATTGCCTATAATTACTATAACAAAGGTTGTTTAGGACCAAGAGGTGGTATTAAAACTCGTTGTAGAACGAAAAGAAAAACAAGGAAATTTCGTTCTTGTAAACACGGTAAACTTAAACGACCTGTTAGAACTAAGAAAGGTGGTAAGAGAAGATGTAAGAGAAAATTTAGAATGTTAAATGTTAATGAACTTTCTGATGAAATAAAAAATAAAAATTGTGGTATTATTAACACACGAGCTAATTGTAATGATGAGGAGCATTGTTATTGGTTTGGCAGTAAACAACCTTTAGTTAGTTTAGGTAATAGGAAGGGAAAAGGTTGTTTAAATATTAATCAAGCACTTTCGTCAGATTTAGAAAGAATATATCACGATGCTTTTAAATATGAAATATTTTCTAGAATAAATACAGGTGCAACATTGACTAGTAGTGATAGTAGAAGAATTATGAGAAGAATAGTAAAAAAAACAAATACTTTAGCAAAAGAATTAACAGAAAAAATACAAGTTTTTTTGATTGATTATTTAAATTATATTAGAGTAAGTATACTTAGTAGTATAAATAGACCAAATTTAAGGGTGGAGGATTTGCGTAGGCTTGATATGTTAAGTATAGTAACACAAAAAGTGATAAAATTTTTAGATATTAATGTTAGAAATCAAAATTCACCTTTTAAAATTTTTGAAAAGTTTTACGATGTTTTAGGTTCGTGGCTGGTAAGTTTTATAATTGATTTTATTGTTAATTTTAACTATTACCATAAAGATGTAAGAGGTTGGTCTATGGTGGAAACTCGGACCCCGCGAGGGGGGAGTCTAGCTGTACCAAGGGAATTTATAGATATTTTTAAAAAAATTAATTTTAGTTTTTCTAATATAACAAATGAAAATTCAAACTTTATTGATAAAACTTATGAATGGTTTAATGAAAGAGACATACAAACTAAATTTAAATTAGCAAAAGCATTATATAATGATTTACCAAAAGATATAATCGACTGGACTTTACAGGACGTTACAAATTTTCCAGATAAATTAGACACAGCGCTAACTAATAATAGAGCAGGAATTAATGAGGTACGTGACACTATTTGGTTCTTTGAAGCTGGCCGACCTTACTATGAAGGCGAACCAGGTGAACAAGGGATGATGGGAATATTAAACCAAATAGTAACAGACATTCGTCATTTTGTATTATTTGAAATAGATTTAAATAGAATTACTGTACACGATTATGAATATCATCTAAAAAATTTTCATGGTTATCAAAATAAAAATATGTTAAAAAAAGAAATTATAAATTCATCAACATTACCTCGTGAGGAACAAATACGAATTGCGAATGAAATAAGAGAAAGATTTTCTATATATAAAAATAAATGGGAAGGTATTATAAATCGTTTTTTTGTAAATCCTGCTGATGGTCTTCAATTATTAGATATTTTATATATACATAATCCTGATCCTGATATTCGTGGGTATATATTATATGAACAAGAAGTCTCCGGTACTGGCAATTTAGAGTTGTTGGAAAATTTAGTGGATGCGGTACAAAAAAGAATTAATGAAATACAAAATGCTATTAAAGTTCTAGTAGAAAAGGGAATTGAACCATCCATTGGTTTAAATCAATTATCAAGTGATTTTAATGATTATTTATATTTTGGATTTCCATTATCTAAAGAGCATATGATGGAAAGTTCACAATGGATAGCTCAATCTGGTCCTCAAATTGATATTCAACCTGATACAGATGAAACTTTAATAAAAAAACATTTGCCATTTAATATTAAAAAAATTATTTTAACATATTTTTTGGGCGGAGCAGGATTAGGATTACCTGTAGATAGAACAGGTTTAAGAGAAGAATTACAGAAAAGAATATCCAGAGAATCTATAAGAGGGGGAGAAGAACTCTTAAATTGTAGAATTCCACCAAATCCGAGTGATTCTTGTAGAGAAAATACAGATTTAGTTACGGGTGATTATATTGTTGATGAAGATAGTATACTAGAAAGTAATCCAGAATACAAAAAACTTAAAACAAAATTAAAGGTTTTTGAAGATAAATTACAAGATTTTACAACAAACTTACAAGGAGCAATAAGTAGTAGAAACATACCATTAGTTCAAAAAATAAACAGAGAAAAAGCAAAATATTTAGAAAAAAATGAAACAGAAATAAGTAAATTAAAAATCCAAATAGAAAAAATTAGAATAGATACAAAATTTTCTATTCCTGATAATGAACTTAATAATTATGTACAATTTATAGATTCAGACGATTGTATAAGTAAAGAAAGTTATAATAGTTTACCTTTTATAAGTGATACATCAAATAAAAAAAGAAACCCATATACTAGAAAAGAATCTTATTGTGGAGGTCCATTTACACTCCCTGATAGAGATAGTCTTACACAAATAAATCCTTTAAGTAGAAGTGTAGAAAATTGGAATCCTTTTGGAATAGATTCTAGCAGTGATGAAGAATTAGATAAAAGTAATCCTTTTCGATTTAAAATGAGAAGTAAATATAAATTATAATTTATTTTAAATTTTTAATAACTTATTATTAAAAATGGCAACTAAACGAAGAAAAGTAAGGAAATCTCGTCGTCGTTCTTGTAAGAATGGTAAGCTTAAACGACCTGTTCGTACCAAAAAAGGTGGCAAGAGAAGGTGTAAAAAGAGTAGAAATAGTAAGAGAAAGAGGAAAAGTAAAAGAAAGAGTTATAAAATGTGGTATACAGAAGCCTATGAACCCAAACCATCCACAGATTTAGAATATATGTCTAATGAAATGATAATATCTATATTTAAAAATAGTAGTTTGGATGAGTTGGCAAATTTATATCATACAAATCATAGATTAAGAGATATTGCAATTTATATTGTAAGAACAAAATTTAGTAATGATGAAAAAGAAAAAGAATTATTTATGGCAAGCAGAAGTAAAATAAATACAGTAAGATTATTATTAGATGTTGGTATTAATTCTAATATAAGAGATGAAGAAGGTCAAACACCACTCATGATAGCAAGTCATCGTAATCAAATAAATATAGCAAGAATGTTAATAGAAAAAGGTGCTGATGTGAATGTGCAAAATAAGTCTGATCATACACCACTCATGTTTGCAAGTGTTTATGGTCATACAGAAATAGCAAGAATATTAATAGATAATGGTGCTGATGTGAATGCAGAAGATTATAACGGT
>MDTC01115867.1_pt1 | contig 10899 bp, 10 predicted proteins | sample 811181 | NCBI WGS metagenome assembly MDTC01 (sample SAMN05326644, study PRJNA326480) | marine metagenome | isolation source: seawater | place: Pacific Ocean: North | collected 2011 | reverse complement strand
CGAGTTTGGCGTTTATGTTTTCAGGATAAATCTGTCCCATACGCCGATCAAGAATCTGGAGCCGACGATCCGGCTTATTCAGTCATGGACCGATGTGCCGGTGTGTCTTGATACAGAGGGGGCGCAGCTAAGAAACGGGTTGATGGCGAGCGAGAACGTTGCTTTCCAAAAGGGCGATATCGTTAAAATTCATCATGCGCCAATTATTGGCGATGGCATGAATATTTCTTTCAATCCCGGCAACGTTTCCGACCAGCTGGAAATAGGTGATGAGATTCAGGTGGATTTCAACCATGTCCTCTTCAAAATTACAGAAAAAAGTGATGAGCATTATCTGGCCGAAGTAATGTCGGGCGGCGCCATCGGCAGCAATAAAGCGGCTGACGTGAACCGTGATCTGAACTTCGAAGCTCTGACGGGAAAAGACTTTCAGGCCATTGAAATTGGTCGGGCCAACGGCATCGAAAATTTTCCTGTGTCCTTCGCCAACCGCCCCGAAGACGTTATGTTGATGCGGGATAAATGCGGGCCGGACGCCAATATTATCTGCAAAATTGAAAGCCCCTCCGGCGTGTTCAATCTGGAAGGCATCTTGGAACAGACGGACGAAATCCTCATTGATCGGGGCGACTTATCCCGGCGTGTTCCCATTGAGCGCATTCCGTTTTTGCAACGGCGGATAATTTCCATCGCCCGATCCATACAGACGCCAGTATATGTCGCCACTAACTTGCTGGAATCCATGGTCACCACCCGTTTGCCCAATCGAGCCGAGGTTAATGATGTGGTCAGTACTTTGGAGATGGGAGCGAACGGTCTAATTTTGGCGGCCGAAACCGCCATCGGCAAACATCCCGTCGAAGCGGTGAAAATGGTGCGGGCCTTGATCGACGAATATGAGCGCTGGACGCCCAATACCAGCATTGACGAAATATTACGGGATTAATTTTGATCTTAGGCCTTAACGACTTTATCCAGGTTGCCTAAATCAGCGCTGATAACGTTGCGAGTATCGACAATCAATCGGCTGTTATCGAACAATTCATTGGCGTTAATATTATCATGATCGGTGCAAATGAGCGTCGCGTCATAGGATTGGATATTTTCCGTCGACCACTCAATGGACCGACGTCCAGCTAACGCGGCATGTTTCCGGGTTGTGGGAATTTCTGGCACGAAGGGATCAAAATATTCAACCTTAGCGCCTTTTTCCTCCAATAGCTTAATCAAAGAAAAGGCGGGACTTTCCCTGGTGTCATTTACATTTTTCTTATAAGCAAGGCCGATCAATAAAATTGATGCGCTACTTACATCCGTATCGAATCGGTCCTTAAGGGCTGTTTCCAAACGAGTCACCACATAGTTAGGCATGGCCGTATTAATCTGGCCCGCCAACTCGATAAACCGGGTCTCCAGACCGAATTGTTTGGCCCGCCAGGTCAGGTAAAAAGGGTCAATGGGGATGCAATGGCCGCCCAATCCAGGCCCGGGATAGAAAGGCATAAAGCCGAAGGGTTTGGTCTTGGCCGCTTCGATGACCTCCCAGACATCAATGCCCATTTTGTCATAGATGACCTTTAATTCGTTGACCAAGGCAATGTTCACGGAGCGGAAAATATTTTCGGTCAGTTTGACGGCTTCCGCCACATCCATGGAACTGACAGGCACCGTTTTAACGACAATCTGATTGTAGAGGGCTAAAGCGAGATTTTGGGCGTCTTCACCATCGCCGCCGACCACTTTAGGAATGGTCGATGTGCCGAATTTTGGATTACCGGGATCCTCCCGTTCTGGCGAATAGGCGAGATAAAAATCCACGCCGGACTTCATGCCGCCTTTCTCGAACAGGGGCCGCAAGACTTCGCTGCAGGTGCCGGGATAGGTGGTTGATTCCAGAACAATCAATTGGTCTTTGCGGATATAGGGGAAAATGGCTTCGGCAGTTGAAATGACATAACCCAAATCCGGTTTTCGATCATTGGTCAAAGGCGTCGGGACGCAGATGAGAATAGCGTCCATCCCGGTAATTTGTGAGAAATCACCGGTGGCTGACAAGCGCCCGTTTTCGATATGTTTTTTGATGCTGTCATCGGCGATATGGCTGATATAGGACTGGCTTTCTTGCAAACGATCGATTTTTTCCTGATCCACATCGAACCCGGTGACGCTGAAAGCATTTTCAGCCAATGTAAGCGCCAAGGGTAATCCCACATAACCCAGCCCGATAATTCCAACCTGGGCGAAGTTATCGTTAAAAGACTCTATCAATTGATCAATTTTTTCAGCCATGGCGCAAACTAACCGTTTAGGGATAATTTGCAATCAACTTGGTGAAGAAAGAAATTCGGAAATTTAAATCCGGCTGAACCGCCATTTCGATATTTCACTGGCACTGGCAAGAGGACCGAACACGACGATCTGCTGGGTGCGCCGCCTCGGCTGATTGCCGTCGAAATAGATGCTTTCTTCCAAGGCGATGGATCGGTCTGTTGAAGTGAACCGCCAACCCTTACCGCGCCGGGGTTTCAACAAGGCGGAGCATTTATCCTGCAGGACTGTCGCCTGGACATTGGGGTGAAGATGAAACCGCAAGGAAAAGCGATGCCCGCCGGTGCCGATAAGATTATCTTCTCCCTGAATTTCACCGCCATCGGGAGCCAGCATGATCAGGCGTCGGTGGGTTAATCCAAAGGGTTTGTTATAGCCGTTGTAACTAGCCTCGATGATTGTACTGCTGTCGATCTCTCGGCGGCTTGATGTTACATGACCGGGACTCCTGAGATAGCCGCCGTCCAGATTTATTTGCGATGAATTGACGTCATCGACGACGATAGTTGAATGGGCGGCGGTTGAACGGAGCGCCTGTCGCCAGTCCGGGGGTGCCATTTCCGGCATGCCGCAATTGACAATAATGCGGTCGTGTCCGGCGCTCATTTCGAAAGCTAGGGTGCCGGCGTGTGCCCATTTATTAGCGTCTTTAGAAGGCGGCGCGCCGGCATCCAGAATAATCTGGGTCCGTCCTGCCGAAAGCCTGTGAAATCCTGAATGAGGAGCGCTGGAAAGCGCTTTTCCCTTAACATCGGCCTTGGATAGGACGGCATCAATATCCGTCGGTTTTCCCGCCCGAGCGCCATTGAATAGGGCCAGGCCGCCATCAGCATGACGAAACGCACGTAGCATTGGCGCCATCCGAGTGATAGCGCCGGCCAGCCATAAAGGCGTGTCGAAATGGGCGGCTTTGAAGGTCTCCCGGAGAGCCACCAGTTCTTGCAGGACATTAAAATGGATAAGCGGGTTTCTGGAAAAATGACCGCCATCGGCTTGAATCTGCCGAGCCAGTTCCGTTTCCAAATGCCGCAAACCAAGATGCAGATAATTGTCGCCGGCCGGTAAGGCAATGCCGCAATAGATCAATCCCTTTAAGGCCACGATCTGGTCGGCGTCGGCCTTGCCTTTTGCGGCTCTCTTGGCGAGTCGCCGCGCTTCTTTCGCCAGTTCAGACAGTAGCAGTTCGGTGAATTCATTTGGTGCATCGATGGCGAGAAAGCCGAAATGAGTTAGCCAGCTTTCCAGCCGCCGACCCAGGACCTCAGGTCTTTTGGCAATTGCGTCGTTCTGCCGATTGGCCTCAATCCAGCCGGTAATCAAAGACCGGGCATGGCGCCGTGCTTGCAGCGAGCCGGTTCGACGAAGATGCCTGAGCCAGGAAAATCCGTGTAGGTGTTGGAGCCAGTGTTCTCCCGCCTGTTTGGTTAAGTCAGACATTGAGACCAGAGGCAGCCGCTGACCGCCACAGACAAGGCTGCCGGCCATGATGATCTGCCCGGTGGCGGCATCGCCCAGCATCAATTCGGGCGGTGTCCCCAGCAGATGCGACGGCGAGCGCTCGCCGAAAGTTAGTCCGCCGATTGATAAACCCGCTAGCGGGCTCTTTTTAGCAAGCTGCCGGAGGCCGCCGGCGAACGACGGGCGATATGAGGTGGTAAGCGACACGTTCACTCCCCATACAATGTGTCATGTCCACCCCAATTTATCGTCAAAAAGAACGAAAAATTAGTTAACTGCAGCTATGATTTTTCAAAGATAAGGCGGGCCGCAAAAAAGCCGTCCATCCCTCCGTTATCGGGCAGATGACAGGGCAAGGTGCGTAAATCTCCGTTGCTGGATATCAGCTCCGCTATATCGCCGACTTCTCCCGGAACAACAGGTTCCCGGCGCCAATTCGTCGTCTCCTTAAGGAACGCTTCGATGACGTCCGGCCCTTCCTCCGGTTGCAGGGAACAGGTGGCGTAAACGATGAGGCCGCCCGGGCGCACCATTTCCGTTGCTGCCTGTAGCAGCCTGTTCTGGATTTCTTGCGTTTTGAGGACATCGCCAAACTTTTTTGACCTGGCGACATCCGGGTGGCGGCGGATGGTGCCGGTTGCGCTGCATGGCGCATCCAACAAGACGCCGTCTAACAATTTGTCCGGACGCCAAAGGGCGGCATCGGTGCAAATAGTGCGAACATCAAGCCCTAGGCGGGAAAGGTTCTCTGACATGGTTTCGAGACGTCGTTTGGAACGGTCAAGAGCGATGACCTTGGCCCCGCCGGCCGCCAATTGAGCGGTTTTGCCGCCGGGCGCCGCACAAATATCGGCAATGGTTCGGCCCTTGATATCCCCCAATAGCCGGGCGGGTAACGCCGCAGCGGCGTCCTGAACCCACCAGGCGCCATCGCTGAAGCCGGGCAACGTGGTTACCGGCGACGCTTTGTCCAGGCGCAGGCTTCCCGTCGGCAGAATTTGCGCATCCATTTCCTCCGCCCAGATTGTAGGCGTATCCTTAACGGTGATATCAAGCGGTGGCTCGGTCAAATGAGCCTTGGCGATCCGCCGGCAGGTCTCCTCGCCGTAAGCAGCCGACCAGGACCGCCATAACCAGTCCGGCGTATTAAGAAGGGAGGCGTCTAGACGGGGTAAGAGGGTCTCCCCTTCCCGGTCGATCCGGCGCAGGACTGCATTGATGAGCTTCTTGTAGGGGCCCAGCTTTTTACGCTGGGCAAGGTCGACGCTGGTGCTGACCGCGGCATGGGCCGGAATGTCCATGAACATCAATTGGCAGGTTCCCAGCCGGAGGATAATTTTGGCTTCCCGGGCCTTGGGCGGTAATTTTTTATCCAGGCAATGGCTTATTAAAGCGTCAATCTGGCCGAACCGGCGAATGGTCGTGGCGGCTATATTGTAAGCCAGGGCCCGGTCCCTGGCAGCCAGTTTTCCAAGCCGGGGGTGTCCGGCGAATACGCCATCGAACTGGCGTTTCCGGATGAGTACGTCTGCTAAGACGTCAAAGGCAAGATCCCTGGGCATGAACGTCGATTATCAGCGCATTGGCGTTTAGGCAACGGAGAAATCATTTGGTATGGTCGGGAATGATCGTATATTTCTCACCCATAGACAGAAAAGAATTTCAAGAGCATGAATCTAGAAAAATTGTTTAGCGCGTCTGCCATCGCATCCGTTGCCGAAAGGTTTCCCCTCACCTATTTCGATATTGGATCCAGGGGTGGATTCCAGAGCGATCTCCATCCGCTTTCCTTTGCAGTCAATGCAGTCGGCTTTGAACCTGATCCGATCGAGTATAAACAATTGCAGGATAATCCAGACGGACTTTGGAAATCGCAACAGATTTTACCCCAAGGTGTTGGCGTTCAGACAGGTACGTATACCCTTTATATCCCAATAGACCCGCAGTCGGCGTCAATATTAAAGCATGATACGTCGATCGGTGAAAAATTCGACAAACGGTAGTTTTTTGAGGTCGATCGAACAAAAGAAATCCAGACCCTCGGTCTCGCAGATGCTCTTTTGGAAACAAATCTGAATTCGATCGATTTTTTGAAAATCGACATTGAAGGGCCGGAACTAAGCATTTTCGAATCATCGCCCGAAGTCATGAGGGAAATCTTGGCCGTAAAAACCGAAGTCTCCTATATTCCCTTCCGTCATGATCAGCCGTTGGCCGGCGAAATAGAGGTCTTCCTTAGGCGCGGTGGTTTTGAGTTGATGGAAATAATGGAGCCGGCCCATTGGCGTCGCCACGGGTATTTGATTCATCCCTACTATTCTTTAGAAACACCGCCCTATTCAAAAGCTCAGATTGTACAAGCAGACTATCTCTTTTTTCGGGATCCTGACACGATCAACGGGAATATTTCACGGCTATTGAAACTATCTCTGATCTCAATGGCGCTAGGTTATTTCGATCATGCCCTGATGATTTTGGAAAGACCGGATGTTGCGGACTATGTTAGGTCCGAGTTTAATTATTCGCCGAAGGAACTCGTTGTTCCTGCGTCGAAATTATTTGGCCGAAAAATGTTTTATCAAGCCGCCTACGGCCAAATACGGGGGCTTACACCGTTTTTGCGATATTGCCGTAATTTGTGGCGATAAAAGCGGGTGCGGTTCACTCTAAAAAGCCAGCGCCGAAATGCCGATGGCGATAAGCAGGACGAGGACAGCCTTGCGGAATATCTGGGCGGGAGCTTTTTTGAAACAGCGGGCGCCCAGCCAAGTTCCGAACATATAGATGGGGATAAGCAGCAGGACACGGATCAGCGTCAATTCCGTAATATTGCCGTTGTATATAATTGTCACCAGAACCATGGGAACCAGGGCGCTGACAGCGATGATGTTATTGGCCCGTTGCACGGCGGCTTCGCCAGGGCCGCCATAAAATAAAGCACCGGGATGGGACCGCCGATACCGCCGAATCCGGCTAGCCAACCGCCCAGTGAGCCGGTGACAATCCACGCCATTAAACCTTTTATACCGCCGCGATCACCGGTGTGCCGCCACCCGGTCATTAAGATCACGGCAATGACGATAACAAATCCGCCAATGGCCCGGCGTACAAAGTCGACTTCCGCATAATTAAAGTGTAAAGACACCAAACGGAGCGGCGAAAAGAACCGCTAACACAATAGGCCAAATCTCCAACCAATCTGCCTGACGCGTTGCCGGGATACAAAGTTGAGCAGTTGAAAAACCCCCGGCCAAGCCCATGATAGCACTTGCTTCTACCGGACCAAAGATGACCACCAGACCAACGCCCAGATCAGATTGGCGCCGAAGCATGTGAAGCCTCGAACCAAGGCGTCCAGAAACCTGGCGCCGGCCACCAGAGCAAGATCGAATGTTAAAATTACCGATTGGTCTAAAATGCAGTTCGCCCTTAAGATCAGGCGAATTTGATAGACGGATTGTCAGTCGTTTAGTAAAGAGAGTATACGAAACTGACAAGCAAGACTCTTTGAACGTTAATTTGGAATCCCCAATGGTCACGTCCTCAGCTAATTATGGAAAAATCGGTAAGTCCGTTTCGGTACCGGAATCAAAAATCAAGAAGGAGCCTCCGATGCCTAAGGAAATCGGTGGTCAAAAAGGGCCCGAACCGACCCGGTTCGGCGACTGGGAAAAAAACGGCCGCTGCACTGATTTCTAGCGCCTCATCTGATTTCATTTGAGGAATAAAATTTCTTAAGAAATTTGTCCAATTTATGTTCGTTAATTTATGTGGTTAAAACGCCGGATTAAGCTGTTAAAAATATCTATGACTGATTTTTTTTGATAATAACAAGTATTTTCGATGTTGCTAGCTCCCCATCGGATTGTTGTTATAATTAGTCTTATCACGCTCGGTTTTGCCATGGTTACGCAAGTTAAAAGCAAGGAAAGGCTGGCTGGACCGGTTGTCGCCAAGATCGTGAAAGTCATCGATGGGGACACCGCGGGCAAAAATTTGGCTCGGGCAGGAAATTGAACCGAGGTTCGGCTCGATGACATTGACACGCCGGAACTCAGAGGCAAGTGTCCGGGGAACGCCAGCTGGCCATCAAGGCCCGCGACTTTTTGCGTGCGCGCATTGACGGCGGACCTGTAATTCTCCGTGATATCCAGTAAGGAAAATTCGCCGGTCGCGTCATCGGTTCCATCGAGACCATGGACGGTAATAATCTGGCGGCGTTATTGGTGACGCACGGTTTGGGATATGTCTAACATGGTGGTAAACGCCGCAAATGGTGAGGTGTCTAGAGCATTTCCGAACGGTATTGCTCCAGGATATTTATAAATAGAGCAATTTTTCCAATAACTTAGGATCGCAAGACGATCCTAAGTTATCCTGAATTTCTCTAGTACGAAAAACGGTTGGCGCCATCAAAGGCCGACCAAACCCAATATCCCAACTGTAAGTATTTAAACGTTCATACGATTATTCACCAGATCATCAACCACGCTGGGGTCGGCCAGGGTCGAGATGTCGCCAAGGTTGCCCGGCTCGTTTTCGGCTATTTTGCGCAAAATACGGCGCATGATCTTGCCGGAGCGGGTCTTGGGCAGTCCCGGCGCCCACTGGATCAGGTCCGGCTTGGCAATGGGACCGATTTCTTTCCGCACCCATTGGCCCAGTTCATTGCGCAAATCTTCGGACGGTTCTTCGCCTTCCATCAGTGTGACGTAGGCATAGATACCCTGGCCTTTGATATCATGGGGATAGCCGACGACAGCGGATTCGGAGACCTTAGGATGGGCTACCAAGGCGCTTTCGACTTCGGCCGTACCCATGCGGTGGCCGGAAACATTAATTACATCATCCACCCGGCCGGTAATCCAGTAATAGCCGTCTTCATCACGGCGGCAACCGTCACCGGTGAAGTATTTGCCGGGATAAGTGGAAAAATAGGTTTCGACGAACCGCTTGTGATCCTTGTAGACCGAGCGCATCTGGCCCGGCCAGGAGTCAGCAATGCAGAGATTGCCCGATGTGGCACCGCCCAACACATTGCCGTCGCCGTCCACTAATTGGGGCTCCACGCCGAAGAATGGCTTGGTGGCCGAGCCCGGTTTCAGGGCGGTCGCACCGGGTAGCGGTGTAATCATAATACCGCCGGTTTCCGTCTGCCACCAGGTATCGACAATGGGGCAACGTTCCTCGCCAATCACTTTGTAATACCACATCCAGGCTTCAGGATTGATGGGTTCACCCACCGTTCCCAACAGGCGGATGGATTTCCGGCTGGTCGATTTAACCGGTCCATCGCCTTCCCGCATCAGGGCGCGAATGGCGGTCGGCGCTGTATAGAATATGGCCACTTCATGCTTATCGCAGACCTGCCAAAGCCGGGACGAATCCGGATAGGTGGGCAAGCCTTCAAACATCAGGGTGATGGCGCCATTGGCCAGCGGTCCATAGACAATGTAGCTGTGACCGGTTACCCAGCCGACATCCGCTGTACACCAATAGACCTCACCGTCTTTATAATCAAAGACATACTGGTGGGTTATCGAGGTATAGACCATATAGCCGCCGGTACTGTGTAGCACACCTTTGGGTTTTCCGGTGGAGCCCGAAGTATAGAGGATAAACATCGGGTCCTCGGCGCCCATTTCCTCCGGTTCACAGACCGGGTCCGCTGTCGCGCAGGCTTCCTCGTACCAAATATCGCGGCCGTCTTCCCAATCAATCGCGCCGCCGGTGCGATTGACAACGAACACCTTTTTGACGGTAGGGCAGCTTGCCAATGCTGCATCTGTATTGGCTTTCAACGGAATAGGCTTGCCGCCCCGGACGCCTTCATCGGAGGTAATCACGCAATTTGATTCGCAATCCTGAATGCGGCCTGCCAGGGAATCCGGTGAAAACCCGCCGAACACCACCGAGTGAATCGCGCCGATACGGGTGCAGCCCAGCATGGCGACGGCGGCTTCGGGAATCATCGGCATGTATATGGTCACCACGTCGCCTTTTTTGATGCCCGCGTTTTTCATGGCATTGGCGAAGCGGCAGACCTGTTCGTGCAGCTCCCGGAAGGTAATGGTTTTGTCGTCCGCGGGGTCATCGCCCTCCCAGATGATGGCGGTCTGTTCTCCCCTGGTTTCCAGATGTCGGTCGAGGCAATTGTAGGACGCGTTCAGGGTGCCGTCCTGATACCATTTAATTTTGGCGTCATCGGCATAGTCGACGTCCTTTACTTGTGTGTAAGGTTTGATCCAGTCAATTCTTTTACCCTTTTTGCCCCAGAAAGTTTCGGGGTCGTCGACGGATGCCTGGTACATTTCGAGATATTTATCATTGTCTGCCCAGGCGTTGGCGGCAACGGAATCGGGCACGGGAAACAGCAGATTTTCGGACATGTCAGGTCTTAACCTCCCTATCAGGTTTTTTGTCGCTTTGGATTCTCCCTAAAAAGCTCGCGGAGAGAAATTACTCTATCGGCTTTTGCATCATGGTCCTTTGAACTTATTCCTGTTTTATCCTGATCACCCACCTTTAAACAAGAGGAAAGAGAGGACAATCTGGGCCTATTTACTGACATAGACGGACCCTTCTCTGATCACAACGGGAACGGGTTCGAGGGATTCGTTTTTGCACGGACCGTAGATGCAAAAGCCATCTTCGATCTGAAACTGCGCGCCGTGGGTAGAGCATTGAATATGCTGTTTATCGAGACTGAGAAATTTTCCGCCATGCAGGCCTTCGTCGGAAAACCCGGTGTCGAGATTAAGCGGTATTCTGATATGCGGGCATGAATTAATATAGACAAATAACTGATCCCCCTTGCGGACGGCCAGTACCAACTGATCCCGGCCTTTGACGGGGCAGGTGAAGCCGGCGCTCTCACCGTTTTCGATATCAGTCAGGTGGCAAAGTTTGATGTCTTCAGCCATTCAGGCTTCATCCGGTTCCAGGCCTACGGGTATCTGATGCCATTCCTGCCAGACCCGTTTATCAAAGGGCTCCCCTTTCTCCTCTTCGCCTTTTTTCAGCGCTTCCCCCGTATGGGGTAGCCCGCGTTTTAATTCGCTCCACATTGCCCGGCCCGTTCCCCGCAGATCGGCAACGTTGAGACATTGCAGG
>MDTC01073350.1_pt1 | contig 10899 bp, 6 predicted proteins | sample 811181 | NCBI WGS metagenome assembly MDTC01 (sample SAMN05326644, study PRJNA326480) | marine metagenome | isolation source: seawater | place: Pacific Ocean: North | collected 2011 | reverse complement strand
CTGATCCTCGCCGCCAACCGCGACGAAATGGTCGCGCGCCCGTGGCGTGCGCCCGCGCGTCACTGGCCCGAGCGCGCCGATGTGGTCGCGGGGCTCGACGAGGAAGCGGGCGGCACCTGGACGGCGACCATCGGCCTCAACGGTGCCCCGGCCCCCGGGGACGCGCAGGCCGGCCCCCGCCTCGCCGCGCCGAGCCTTCCGCCCGAGGTCACGCCGCCGCCGACCGCGCGCCGCCCGGCCCCCCAGCCCGCCCGACAGGTGCAGCTGGTGCGACCGCTCGATGCGCCGGGCCCGGTCGACCTGCGGGGCAAGGCCAGCGGGGCGGCGATCCTCGAGCTCGGCCAGGCCTTGCTTGCCAATGGCGGATCCATCGGATTCCTCGCCGATCCTGGCCGCTTCCAGTCCGACGTCTACGCCTGGGCTGCCGCCACCGGCGCCCGGGTCGAGGGGCTGCGGGTCGACAGCGACGGCGTGCACGGCCGGGTCGAGCTGGACCCGGCGATCGCCGCCGAGGTGACGCCCGTCGTGCCGATGGCTCCCCTGCCGCAGACCCACCTCGCCGCGACCCCCGACGCCGCCACCCGCGAGAACCTGTGCACCCTGCTGGTGCTGCACAACGACTTCGAGAACCTCCTCGCCGCGCTGATGGTGGCCAACACCTCGGCTGCCCAGGGCATGGAGGTGGCCATCTACTTCTCCTTCTGGGGTGTCAACCTGCTCCGCGGCGAGGGCGCGCGCGCGGTCGAGGGCACCGAGCTGGACCGCCCGTCGATGACCCAGGCGATGATGAAGTGGATGATGCCGCGGGGGCCGGCGCGCCAGAGGCTCGGCAAGATGAACATGGGTGGCATCGGGCTCGGCATGATGAAGCGGATCATGCGCCAGAAGAACGTCCTCGGCCTCGAGCAGCAGATGCAGGAAGCCGCCGAGCTGGGCGTCACCTTCCACGTCTGCACGATGAGCATGGGCATCATGGGGATCCAGAAGCAGGACCTCATGACGCTCCCCAACCTGCACTTCGGAGGCGTCACCGCCTTCACCGAGTCCGCCCGCCGTTCCTCCATCTCGATGACGTTCTGACCGGTCCAGGAGCCCCTGCATGTCTCGCGATCCGAGATCCCAGTCTTTCGAGATCGACTGTGTCACCCTCGCCAAGGCCCGCCACCTGCCCATCATCGACATCCGCCACGTCGACGAGCGCACGAGCGGAATGGGGTGGATCCCCGGCTCCGTGTGGATGCCCGAGCAGTCCATTCGCGATGACCTGTCCGCGTTTACCGCCCGCTATGGGCGCGACACCCCCATCGCCCTGTCCTGCCTGTCCGGTCGTCGCAGCGGCATCCTCCGCGACGAGCTCCTGGGCGCGGGGTTCAGGGAGATCTGGAACCTCACCGGCGGACTGCTGGCCTGGAAGGCGGAACAGCTGCCCGTGTGCCGCGACGAGATGATGGGCGACTCCGACGTGACGGTGCCCACCCAGCCGCTCACGCCCAGGAGCTTCCGCCGCACCCTGCTGTCCTGCTTCGTCGCCGAGAGCGTGCAGGCCCTGCCCGACGGCTCCGAGCTCGATGAGCAGCCCCATCACCCCATGGAGGCGGTCGAGCAGGCCTTTCAGCAGGTGCCGTCCGGCTCGGCGACCAGCGAGCTGGAGCGGGCGCGCTGGGTCCTGGACCACCTGGCGGCCATGGCGCGCGAGAACGGCCACGGCCTCGAGGCGATCGCCAAGAACGTCGACTACTACTGGCTCCTCGCCGAGCGGGTGGACTGGGCCCGGACGGACTGAGCGTCCGGGCGTCAGCGCCGCAGCATGGCGATGGTCAGCAGCGCGGAGGCGACGGCGGCGCCGAGGATCCGCACGTTGTTGAACCCACCCCAGGCGGTCGCGTAGCCGAGCCAGGCGTCGCTGTGCAGGGTCGCGCTGTCGAGCGTGTGCAGCCACTCGTTGAGCGGCATGGTGCCGCCCAGCGTCGCGCCGACGACGCCGAGTGCGTAGGCCACGGTGCCGATGGCGAGCCAGGGGCAAGCGCGCCAGCCGCGACGGATCACGTCGGCTGCGACCAGGACCGCCGGGGAGACGGCTGTGCCGAGCAGCACGAGGACGAAGCTCGCCGGCACCTCGCGGGTGGCCTGCTGCATGACCTCCACCGCCTCGGGGTCGGGCATGGCGTGCAGAGCAGGCAGGATGAACGCCGAGAATGCGAGCGCCACACCGCCGGACACCGCCGAGAGGACCACGCTGGCCAGGATGCCCAGCACGAACACCAGCCGACCGGCCAGGTCACCCGCGCCCGCCGCCGTTCCACGAAGGGAGATGAGGCTGCGTTCCATGGGTTCCTCCTGGCAGAAGGTGTGTCCCTTGGACGTCGCGAGGGCTCCGTTCCTTCGATTGCACGGGTCCGACCGTGGCAAGAGGCTAGCGGGGGTTGTCCCCGAAGCGCGGGGTGTCCGGCAGGGCGTCCTCCCAGTCCGCGCGGCTGTCCACCCAGATGTGTGCGGTGGGCGTGAGGTCCGTCGTGTCGTCGAGGGAGCCCACCGGCAGCAGGACCGAGCCCGGCACGCGCTCCCGGGGCATCGCGGCGCCGCAGGTCAGACAGAACGCGCTGGTCTTGCGGGTGCCGGGCAGCAGGTAGGTGCGCACGTGGTCACCGCCGCGCTCGAAGACCAGCTCGGCGTCGGAGAGGAACAGGTTCGCCGCGTGGGCCGAGCCGGTGAGCTTGCGGCAGCGGCTGCAGTGGCAGAGGTACAGCGGACCCGGCGTTCCGGAGATGCGGTAGCGCACCTCCCCGCAGAGACACTCGCCTTGGAAGTCGGTTCTCATGGGGCTGCGGTAACCGCTCCCCGCGCGGCGTGGGGCCGATCGCTCCCCCACGGCCCCCGCTCAGTACGTCGTCAGCACCAGGATCAGCGCGTGCTCGTCCAGGTCGAAGGTGGCGTCGTCGTCAGGGGCCAGCTCCAGCTCGCCGGCGACGTCGATGGGAGTCGTGCCAATCCGCAGCCCCAGGGCGATCTCCCCGCGGGCCGCGGCGGCACGGCGCAGGTCGCCGAAGCGCACGGTCTCCTGTCCCAGGCCATAGTGGCGTGCAGGGCGGAAGTGCATCTCGGCGCCGCCGACCGTGAAGAGCTCGTCCAGCACCGCCTGGAGCTCGGGGCGCACCGCGACGTGGGCCATCATCCGGCCCATGACCTCGGGCGAGAGGATGACCTCGCCGGGGTGGGCATCGAAGAGGCGGGCGTTGTCGGGGTCCATCAGCTCGACCAGGACCGACGGGCGGCGCTCGAGCCCAGCGAGCTCGGCGCGGACGATGAGCGCGCCCAGCACGGTCTGGCTGTCGGCGTCCTCCCCCTCCTCCAGCCAGTCGCGCCCCAGGATGACGAGGTTGTCGTAGCGGCTCAGGTCCTGGGCGCGGACGTCCTGCAGGTCCACGTAGTCGCCCACCAGGTGGCGCAGGGCGACGTGCTCGGAGCGCCAGCCGGCACGCGCCAGCTCGGCCTCGCGCTCTTCGATGGGGATGACCGAGAGCAGATCCACCTCGAAGGACTCGTCGGCGTAGGTCTCGAGCTCGTGGAGCAGCAGCCGGGCGCGGCCGCCCCATCCCATGGCGAGGATCCGCCGGGGACGAGGCCAGTCCTGCACGATGCGCGGGGGCGCGTCGAGGGGCTCGGGCGCCTCTTCCGGGCCATCGTAGGAGATGCCCTCCCAGGTCCGGGCGATCACCACGAAGCGATCGTCCGCGCGCACCACGAGGTCGCGGGGCGGGTTGAGGTACGCGGCGTACGTCCCGGCGTCCTCGCGCACGAGCCCCAGGCACAGCCCGCCCCGGACTCCGGCGAGGACGTCGACGGCGTGCTGCCCGGCGGCCTCGGCGAAGGGCTTGAAGTACAGGTCGTTGCCGGTGTGGAAGGCGAGCAGCTCGGCGAGCACGTAGGAGAGCCCGCGGTGGCGCAGGTTCTGGGCGAGCAGCCGGCTGGCGATCCGCTGGGTCGGCAGGAGCACCAGGCTGCCCGCATAGGCGGCGTGCACCACCCCCAGCAGTCGCGCGTCGGCAATCTCCGCGATGATCCTCGGCGGATGCGCGCTCTCACGGATCGCCGGGTGATTGGCCAGGGAGAGCACCGTCTTGAGGGTGCCCGCGTCCCGCTCGGCCGGGGTCGCGTCGGTGCCCTCGGGCCCGGGCACGAGGATCGCCGCGGCGTGGGCAAAGTCGACCCGCAGCAGGTGCTCCTCGATGAGCGGAGTGCCGCTGCGCAGGATCACCTGCTGGTCGTTCCAGCTCTTGCCCAGCTGACTGGCGAGTCCGGCGCGGATGTCCTCGTCAAGCTCGTGCACGAGGGCCACGACGACGAGGCGACGCCCGCGGCCGACCGGGAGCAGGCGACGAACGCGATCTTCCGAGCGAAGCAGCTCCTCGATGATGACCGACGTGCGCGGGGTGAGGCCGAGCACGACGATGTGCCCCGAGCGCACCAGCGGCGTCTCCCCCCGCTGCAGCCACGCCACCGTCCGGTGCAGCCACTCGGTGAGGATCGCGATGAGCGCGCCCATGAAGAGCACGTACCCGGCGATGGTGAGCAGGGTCGAGAGGATGCGGCGGGCGAGCCCCTCGTCGTCACCGAGGTAGCCGGGGTCGGTGAGCCGGAGGAAGGCCCACCACATCGCGTCGAGCGGTCCCTCGGGCGCCCCGATCAGCACCAGCGCGACGCCGCCGGTGACGGAGACCGCGACAATGGCGAGGGCCATGAGCAGCAGGCGCACCTGCGCCCCCCGCAGCAGCAGCCGCTCGAGCTGGAACACCCACCAGTCGGTGAAACGCTTCATGGGGGGAGGCTACAGCGGGCGGTGGGGCGAGTCCTATCGAAGTCCGTGTTCGGGCGGGCGGCGTACAGGGGTCGAGGGCCGAGACCGATGGCGACCCGTGTCAGACCTCCGGCCCGTGCGGCCCGGCGAGGCAAGGCTGCCTCAGGAAGGACCGCGCTGCACGACCGCCGGGTGGGTCCAGAGCCCTTCCGCGAGCATCGCCGCGGTGAGCTCGGAAGCGACGTGTCCACCAAATGCCTCCTCGAGGAACGGGGTCAGCTCGATCATCGTGTGGAACAACGCCTGGCTGTCGCCTTCGGCGAGCGCGTCGAGCAGTCCGGCCAGGGCTGCACGCTGGTGCACCTCCATGGCCAGGCTCGTCGAGACCCTGAAGCCGATCCAGCAGAGCGCTTCGGGGACGCGGTCCGCGCACCGGAACGCCAGTGTCCAGGCCTTGCGCCACAGTCCGACACGGAGCGCGGGAGGCGCGCGCTCGGCGATGGCCGCGATCACGGTCGGCGTAAGCCAGAACTCCGGGTTTGCCATGGCGGTCCCGAACGCGCGCTCCAGCGTCGCCCGAGGTGGCGGGCCCTCCGTGCCGACCACCTCTGCGGCGCTCCATAGCAGCGCGTGCGCGTGGCTGCGGAATGCAGGCGGACGCTGCCCGACCCGTCCCGCCAGGGAGGTCAGGAATGCTGCTTCCCACGGCGTGGACGCGCCCTTCGCCAAGATCAGCAGCTCACGGTCCAGATACACGGCGCGGGTCAGCCAGATCGCAGCGCACCGGTCCAACGGATCGTCTGCCGTGGCGACGACCTCCTGCAGTGCCGCCTCCACCGCATGGTCGTCATCCTCGTAGTCCAGCCGATGGACCAGGCGGGCGACGACGCCGACCGGGCTGAGTGCAAAACCCTCCAGGCTCCGTCGGAACAGGTGCACGTCCTCGGCGGTGGCTCCACGAGGCCTCCGCACCAGCCAGAGCTCGACGTCGGCCTCGCCCAGCAGGTCAGAATCCAGGACGGAGAGCCCCTGTTCGACCCACTCGGGCCGTCGGATTCGACGGCCGATCCGGGCGAGCGCGAGCGCATCCGCTCGGTCGACCCACTCCGCATCCTCCGATGGGGTCGCATCGGGCAGGAGGATCTCCCCGACCGCCGTCAGCCGCTCGACGGACATCCCGGGCGCGCGTGCAGCTGCGCGCAGTTCGACCTTGTCCGTGTAGTCCTGTCGCAGCCGGCCCGAGTCATCATCGGGCGATGACGGAGGTAGATCGCCAGCTCCCTCCAACAGCCACTCACCACACTGATGGTCGATCCTCGCTTGTTCGGCCTCGGTCAGATGTGGCAACAGCGAGCGCGTCCTCTGAATGAGCAGCGGATTCCACCGATACGTGTGGCCAGCCCACGAGACGAGCGCGCGGAGTACTCCCTCACGCACATCGGCAGACATCTCCCCGAGCATGGGCCCCAGATCAGGCCACACGACCCCGAAGGAGCGGTGCGAGTGGACGAACGAGGACACCTCCTCTTCGAGGTCCTGACCCAGCCGGTCGGCCGCCAGCTGCCGCTCGTCGGGACCCAGGACGTCCCAGTAGGTCCGTAGCAGGTGCGCGGCGTGGAGCGGGAGAAACGTCGGAGCGGCGTCCATCACGGCGCGCAGCACCTCGTCCGTGCGCTGCGGATCCAGATGAGGCACCACGGGAGCCTGCCGGATCAGCGCCTCGTGAGCATCGACATCCAGTCTCGCTACGCGCAGCGCGTCTTCGAGCAGTCGAACGGACTCACCGGGCGGTGCCACCCCTGCGAGCGCAATCAGGCCCTCGATCCGCGAAGGGCCATGATCGATGTCCGCCAGGAGCGTCTCGGCGTCGTCCAGCGTGAGCTCGCCGGAGGCGAACCGCCCCGCCACGGCGCCGGGCTCCTGCCGGGTGCTACGCCTCGCCCGGACGAGCTGGGCGATGGCTGTCGCAGCGACGGGCAGGCCCTCGATCTCGTCGGGAGCCAGCACGACGGTTCCCCCCTTCATCATCTGCGCGAGGGCCATGACCGGGTCGACGTCGCGGTAGCGTCGAACCACGCTGCGAACCACCAGCCGCATGGAGCGGTGCCAGGTGGCGATGTCCCGTGCCCGTACGTGCATCGCCATCCACGCAGGGCGTGCGTCGTCCGTCCTGGCTTCCAGCACGACCGCGAGGTCGGCGAACCGCCGGCAGTCGAGCAGGTGCCCGACCAGATGTCGGCGGAGATAGCCTGAAGACAATCCGTCTGGTGCCCCCGTCCCCCACCCCTCCGGCGGCCCCTCGAGGGACCGGAGGAGCACGTCCGCCGCACGCACATGACCGCGCGAGACAGCCGCAGCGAGCTCGCCCCTGAACGCGCGCTCCGACGTGGACTCGATGAGCCCGCCGATGCCGCGGAGGTAGTCCCGCAAGGACTGGTGGTAGACCATGACCCGCCCGTGCGCGTTGGATCCCACCAGGGCGCGCCACGCTCCAGTGAACAGCGAGCGGACCTCTGCCGTGCATGGCACGCCAGCGACGTCACACACCGCCTCGACGGACACCGGCTCACGCAGCGCGCCCAGCGCACCGAGCAGGTCGAGTCGATCGGCGAACCACGCTGGACCCGCCCGCCTCTTGAGTCCGAGCACCATGGAGCGGTAGTAGGCGGGAAGGCCCTGGGGAAAGGCCAACCCCTGTACCTGGAGTCGGCCGGAGGCCAGGTCGGCCAGGGCGAAGTGCACGTAGATCCACACGCCCTCGCTGCGGTCCACCAGGGCGTCGCGCAGCGCTGCTGGCCCGCCTTGCGCCTGGACCGCGACTCCGGCGAGCGGCTCGCGGCCCAGAGCGCGATCCAGGTAGCGCCGCAGATCGTCCAGGTTGGCTGGCTCGGTCGCGGCCAGATCGAGCACGAGGCGGCTGTCGACATCCAGGCTGCGACCGGGCCTGCGGGTCGCGACGATGAACACCCCGGCCGGCAGACGCCGAGGCAGCGCCAGTGCGTTCCCGGGCTCACCCCCGTCGTCGGCGAGGTCCAGGCCATCGATGACCAACACGCGCGGTCCGTCGACGTCGGCCGCCTGCACCACCCGCATCAGGTCCACGGCGTCGACCACCTGCCCAAGCCGAACCTGCCGCTCGAGTGCCTCGTCCTTGCACCCCCACGCCACCACGACGGACGCGGCCAGGCTGCGGTAGACGTGAGAGCCGCCGGCGGCGCCCGGCGCGAGCTCCACGAACACGCCAGGCACGTTCCGGTCGACCATCAGGTGAGCGGCCAGCGAGCTCTTGCCCAGCCCGCCAGCCGCCTCGACGATCACATAGCCGCTGGCCTGCTGCTCGATGAAGGCATCGATGCGCGCCAGCAGCCACTCCCGACCGGTGAAGTCCTCCACACGGACGCGATCACAGACGCTGTCGAGATCGAGGATGTGGGTCGTGAGGTCTTCCTGCCGCATGGCGGAGCTCGCCGCCTCCAGCTCCTCCAGCAGCCCTTCTCTCCGGCAGATCCCGACGAGCGCCTCGGCCGCCTCTAGAGCAGAGACACCCTCGGGAATCCGGAGCTCGAGGTCTCCCCCGAGGCGAGCCGCGACGCGCATGACGAAGGCCGCCCCTCCCACGCGTGCCAGTCGGCGGGCCACGCCCTCACCTCGCGCACTGCCGGTCACGACGTTCCTCCCGGAGGGACGGTACCACCCGGGGAGACTCCAACGCACCGGACCGACAGATCCGTGCGGAGATCAGTCCCGGTCTTCGTCGCCGCCCAGCTCCAGGACCTTGATCTGGCTCGGCGCCTGGCGCATGAACGGGCCGTTGGTGCTGGTCGGGGGCATCGTGGTGGTCAGCGGGCTCGGCCGGCCCGGAACCGGCACCTTCGGAATCCCCTGCCCGGCCCCGACCTGGTCGAGCACCGGCGTGCCCTCCTCCGGCGCGACACCTTCGGCCTCGAGCTGCTCCTGCACCTCGGCGTTGGACTCCGCGGCCGGTGCGGCCTGCGGGGCCTCGGGCGGCGCGGCCTCCTTCGCGGCGGCCTGCTGTTCCATCAGCTTCACGGAGCCAAACATCGACACACTCCCAGCTGTCGCGCCAGACGGGGGCGCCCGGCCAGCGTAGCGAGACGCTCGAGGTCTGACCTCGCATGATCATGCGGTGAGCCGGCGACGCCGACGACCCGGCGCACCCCGCGACCCGTCGCCAGCTGTCATCGCAATCTGCGACAGTTCGTGGCAGAGTCGCCGATACGTTTCACACTTGGAGGACAGATGCGGAACCTGCTCTTCGCCCTCGCAGCACTCGCTGCGACGGTTGGCTGTGCGGACAAGGACCTCGACGATGACGGCGTGGAGAACGAGGAGGACTGCGACGCGCTGAACGCCGCGGCCTACCCGGGCGCTCCCGAGGTGTGCGACGGAGTCGACAACGACTGCGATGGCGAGATCGACGAGGAGGCCACGGATCTGCTGACGTTCTACGCCGACAGTGACGGCGACCGCTACGGCGACGCGGACGCCACCGTGCAGGCCTGCGTGGCCCCCGCTGGCTACGTCGCCGCGGCCGGTGACTGCGACGATGCCAACGCCGACGTGAGCGAGGGCGCGACCGAGATCTGCAACGGCGAGGACGACAACTGCGACGGCAGCGTCGACGAGGGCGACGCCGCCCCGACGACCTGGTACGCCGACGCCGACTCCGACCGCTTCGGCGATGACGAGACCACCACCGACGCCTGCACCCAGCCCGAGGGGTACGTGGCCGCGGGTGGCGACTGCGACGACGCCTCGGCGACCGTGCACCCGGGCGCCACCGAGGTCTGCAACGACGCGGACGACGACTGCGACGGCGAGCCCGACGACGGCGCGGTCGACAAGCTGCAGTGGTGGGACGACGCCGACAACGACGGCTTTGGCGCCGGCGACCCCACCCTGTCCTGCTACGCGCCCGGAGACACCTGGGTCCTGCAGCCCGGCGACTGCGACGACACCACCGACGCGCGCTACCCCGGCAACACCGAGGTCTGCGACGAGCTCGACAACGACTGCGACACCAACGTCGACGACGACGCCGTGGACGCGAACACCTGGTACCGCGACGCGGACGCCGACACCTACGGCTGGGCCGACACCAGCGTCAAGTCCTGCGCCGCCCCGGCCGGCTACGTGGCCGACGCCGACGACTGCGACGACCTCGCCGCCAGCGCCTACCCCGGCGGCACCGAGGTCTGTGATGGGCTCGACAACGACTGCAACAGCGCGGCCGACGACGACGCGACCGACGCGCTCACCTGGTACGCCGACACCGACGGCGACGGCGCCGGCGACCCCGACTCCAGCGTCGTCGCGTGTGAGGCGCCCAGCGGCTACGTCGCCAACGATCTCGACTGCGACGACACCGACTCGAGCCGCTACGACGGCTGCTTCGCCCTCGAAGGCGTCGTGCTGGAGACCTGCGGCGCGACCGGCAGGAACGGCCCGACCCAGTCCGCTTGCGACGCCGAGTACAGCGGCACCGACCTCGAGGGGCTCGTGTCGGTGACCGGTGGCGTGCAGACGCTCACCGTCCCGGAGTCCGGCGTGTACGGAATCACCGCAGTCGGTGCGGCCGGCTTCAGCCCGACCTCCAGCTACAAGGGCGGCAAGGGTGCCCAGGTGTACGGCGAGTTCGCCCTGAAGCGAGGAGACACCCTCCAGATCGTCGTGGGCCAGGTGGGCTCGGGCACGGGTACGACCGGCAACGGCGGCGGTGGCGGCGGCACCTTCGTCGCGACCGGCGCTGGCACTGCGATGCTCGTGGCGGGTGGCGGCGGCGGCACCCGTGCAGACGCGCGCGCCAACGGCTGTGACGCCGAGGTGGGCCAGTACGGCTCCGGCGCCAGTGGCTACAACGACACACGCACCTCGGGCACCTGTGTGGCCAAGACGACCGGGCTCGGTTCCGGCGGGGGGGTGTCCGCTTCCAGCTACGGCAGCGGCGGCGCCGGCTTCACCGGCGATGGCACCGGGGACAGCTCCTGGGGAGTCGCGGCGAAGTCCTTCACCAACGGCGCGGTCGGCGGTCAGACGACCACGTCCTGCGGCAGCGTGACCGGCGACGGCGGCTTCGGCGGCTG
>MDTC01154624.1_pt1 | contig 10900 bp, 11 predicted proteins | sample 811181 | NCBI WGS metagenome assembly MDTC01 (sample SAMN05326644, study PRJNA326480) | marine metagenome | isolation source: seawater | place: Pacific Ocean: North | collected 2011 | reverse complement strand
TCGTTGTTCCTCTTCTGCTTCGATAGTGCTTGACCACCGATGCTGAAGGAACGTAGGGTTCCCTTTCGGATTCCCCTTGATATTTCCTTGGCCTTCTCTATGTCATCCCTTAGTTTGATGACAACATAGAACCCAACATCATCTACTTGCGTCTTGTGCAGGGTTCCATTCGTATCCCTGTATGATTCTATAACCTCTCCAACCTGTACGTTTGAATGATTAGACATGACGTTCCTGAACTTCTTGTCACCCATGAAACCTTGAACTGCCTCATTCAATGCCTTCAACGTAATGAGATCGTTTTGTTTGTCTACAACCTCTATGGAAGCATAGCCACCTATAACCAAGTTGTCTGATTTTAGGATATTAAAACTACCACCAGTATCTGTGGCTAGTCTCATTGGTTGTTCCAACACGCTGAACAAATTCACATTCTTTGTATTTAAGCGTCTCGATCATCCGTATTAGATAGGGTTAACTTTTTATTCCTATCCTTTGTTATATCGATAAGTCCCTCATCTTCTGAGTCATCTAGCATCTCTTGTTTCATACCTGTCCATATTACCCATGTATCCTTACCATCCACAGGCACTACTCTAGCATGTAGTCGAGTCTTGAACCTATCACCATCTAACTTGTATTCATGATACCCATGTCTTTGTACTCCGAATAGAACCTCCCCTTGGTCTAGTTTTATTCCGTCCTGTCTATTCGTTGCTATCTCGGCAGGGAACTTACTGGACTTACCGAATAGATTGAACACATCTTCAATGTCATCTATGTCTATTGTCCAAACATACTCTTTGTCATCGTGCATCAAAACCAAGTCTAGGTTGTCATCCTCTCTCTTGTTTACAACAAACTTCCCTATCTTTTGACTTGCCTCTTTTACGATTGTTTCCTCATTCTCAGAGAATGTGTCATTGTTGTTATCATATACAATAGCCGTTTCTTGATTCATCAACCACTTCTTGAATTTATCCTGATCCCCATCGAAAACATATCCCTCAAATTTATCCAAGTGCTTTTCCTTGACGAACTCAAGAATATCTTTGTATGGGGTTGGTCTTCCTTTATCCTTTAGGAACTGATATATCGCCAATCTAAGTTCTGATCTGATGGTCTTCATCATTTCAGTCATTTCCTCTTTCCATATATCTATGTCGTAAAGGGCATTCTTAGCCATCAGGTCATCTCCCTCTATGCCGTATACCTGAAAGCCATCGAGATCCGATTTTACTATGATCTCTGCATTACCATGCACTCCATCAGTGATTATCATTTTCTTTAGTCCCTCAGTTCTAATCATGTATTCCTTTGAGTCTTGGATCAATGACTTCTTCGCATCTTGTGCTAGAAGTTCTAGTGTCTGTAGTTTATCGGATTCCTTTACTTCAGGTATTTCTATGACCTTGGCAGAGTATAGTGAGTAGGCATCTCCATTTCTTCTGACTTCATCAACCTTCACCCTAACGATAGAACCCACATCAACAGAGGTCTTGGTGTTAAGTGCCTTCCCTACGGGTATGTATGCAATGTCATCCATCTCCACTGTCTTATGCTCCCTAGCCTGTTCAGCAGTGACTGGTCCTATTCCTATTCTATAGGTGAAAAGACCACTCTTTGTCTTGTCCTTACCCAACACAACGACATCGAGATCAACGAACTTCTTCCACTTGATCCACTTAGGATTCTTCTGTATTCCCACATAGTATGTTGATTCTATGTCCTTGATGACCACACCCTCTGATGTTGGGAGATCCATGATTCCCTTTGCGTACTTGTCTATCTCATCGAATGAGTCTGCGATTCTAGTGTCCTTCTTTGACGGAAAGGCCAAATGTTCCGATGAGTGTTGGGAATATTGGTAGAACAATATGTTGATTCTCTCCCTCAAGGGTTCTTCTGCGACGTTCTTATCCTCATGGTACATGACATCGAAAACGTGTGCCTTGAGTTCTAACCCGTCTACTTCCTTCTTGAATATGTGAGTGACGACATCTGCCCTGTGAACAGGCTCATCCCCTTGAAACCCTACCAGTTCTGCGTCTAGTATGCAATCCCCGAAATGTTTCTTCTTCATCTCATCGACTTGCTTCTTGCATTTATCGGTGATGTCCTTCTTGTTGAATGAGAATATATTGACATCACTGCCCTTCTTGTGTATCTGAATTCTCATTCCATCATACTTCTCTTGCACGACAAACTCACCGGATAGACCCTTGATGTACTTCATGTCGTCTATCTCGAATATTCTATACATTGGCTTGTTTGGAATGTAGAACTCAACCTCTGATTTCTCCTTCTCTGACTTGGTTATAGATTGCTCAAGAGCAAGTAGTGCCTCCCATTCTTCTTCTGTGTTATCCTCAAGGTACATCTCCTTGAGTTTCTTCATCGCTGAGTCAACCTTGGCCTTCACTCTCTTGGTGTTCTTACCCTCACCGTAGTGTTCCATAATGAAGAGAGGAATGTCAGATACCTTCAGGTCCAATCCCTTTGAGCCATCTGTTATCGTATCGACAGGCAGATCATACTTCTTCCATGTCTCTTCCTTTATCGGTAGTGTCTCTGTTCTTATTGCATAATGTAGGAATGCTATCATCATCCCCTCCTTCTCCATCAACACATCGAGTACGTTTTCACCGAGTTGCTCGCTGAAGGGATCACTGATCTTCTTGGATGAGAATCTCATTCTCTTGATGTCATTGTATAGTTTCTTGGCTTGAAGGCTATCGGGTTTCTCAACCTCGTCGTCAAACAGGTACTTCTCATCCACGAACTTCTTCAGTTCCCTAGTGAAGTCATTCAACTCATCGAAATGCTTCCTGACTCCACTAACTGCCTTCTTCCATTCTCCCCTGTATTCCTTGGGGTCTTGTAATGCAGATAAGTAGGAAAATCTGACCTTCTCAAAAACATCGAGGACACGTTTTGTGAATGCGGCATCCTTCTCGAATGCTACTCCCGATGTTGGCATGTCTCACACTTCTACTCAGATATATCCTGCACCTGAAGTGGCTCTCAATCGCTTCATTTGTTTTATGGTCTTTGTCATCAAATCCACTATTCTTTCCGCTTCATCTGCATCATTTTTCTCATTTGCAGCCTTCAATTCAGCAGTCAATTCTCTAAGTTCAACGTATAGGTCATTGACTCTTCCTATTGGTTCTGACCTCTTGCGACTCTGCATAGGCATTTCATTTTTCTCAAGTAGATCATTGACGGTCTTGAGTATGTCATCCACAGCCTTCTTGATGGTATCACTCATCTCTCCCTTCTTGACCTCGTTTACCTCACCAGCAGCAGGGTTCTCCACCTTCTCTTCCTTTGGATTCTTTGAGGGTCTTTTCACCTTGACCTCTTCGCCTGTCACGTCCTTTCCTTGAGTTAGATGCTGATAGTGGTCTATTGTCTCTTTTGCCTTCGCTAACATCTCTAGTGCTTTCTCTTCAATCGTCACTTTCTCCGGTATCATACTATCACCCTACGTTCTCCACCATCTTGTGTATGTCATCCCAAGACATCTTTGCGATGTTGTCGCTTGTTGGAGTCGTTGTGTTGCCCATCGTTGGAGAAGGACTATCCACAACAACATACCCTGATTTCATCAGAATGTTGTCCTTGTCGTACACGGCCTTCTCTAGTTCTTTCACTTTGTTTACTAACTCCTTCAGGAGTAGCATCATCTCATTGTCCTGTTCACTCATTCAAATCACCTTTCTTCTTGGGGTATATCATGCTTCTTACTTGGTTGTATAGCAATTCGTAGTCCTTTCTTAGTTCGGCTGCATTCGCCACGATGTCTAAGTTTTTCTCTTCCATCGCCTCTATCTTCTTGTTGGCACTCTTTTCGACACCTATGGATTTCAATGTCTCGATCAACTCACCTAATCGAGTGAAGTCCTGTCCGAAGAACTCCGAGGGTTGAGCGGCCTGTAGGTTCTTCTTCACCCTCTTCTTCATCTTGGGGTCTAGTTTCTCTAGCAGGGGAGCATTCTCCTTTCGTATGATTTCTCTCCAATCACTCATCCTTTTCACCCTCCCTTACATCACTCAAGGCAGAGTCTAGATCGAAGTCTATCATTCGGGTAGATAGCAGTGAATCCAACAACTCCACATACTCCCTTGCATCTTGATCAACATATAAATTTAGTTCTTCAGCAATGTTGATGTATTTCTTCAGAACAGGAAGGTATGCTTTGGCACTTTCTCTAATAACATCCATTCCATCTCCCTCGAATTCTGTTAGGTTTTCTTCTAAGGTATCGAGATTGTTTTCTACCATAAGTGTGTAGTAGTTCAATGTCTTCTCTCCTTCAACTAGGAACTCTCCAAACTCCTTCAATTCAGAGAGGCTATATTTCCCACCACTTGAAGTTGCTTTGATGTTCCTCTCCATTTCTTCTAATTCTTTGGACAACTCATCCTTTGCTTCTTGGAGTTTTGCCTTTGCTTTACTAATTGTTAAGATCATCCTCGCTTGTTTAGGGTTTATGTCAAATCCGTATTCCCTAGCACTACTTCTTAATTCTGTAAACTCTCTAGGTATTTTCATTTGGAGATCCTTTCCTTCTACCTTCACAGGTCTTGATCTTGCTTCTCCACTAATCACATTCCTCTCTGTCATATCATCGAGGAACCTCATAAACTTCAATGAGTCCCTTGGTCTTATTTCTCTAAGTAAATCCGCCACCTTATCCTTCAATTGTGAGTCTCTCTGTTTTATCTGATCTTTCTTCTTACGATATTCCTCTATCTCATCTGATGGTAATGAGGACTCACCCTCATCTACTATTTTCTTAGTATCTTCAATTTTCCTCTTCAATGCCACAAGACTAGGTATTCCCTTCTCGTTGTTCTCAAACTTGAATTCCTCCAGTGTCTCCATATCCTTGACGACAGTTGGGAATCCTTTCTTGGCTGTGGTAAACTCGACAGTGAGATCCTCCCTGAGTTTTGGATTCATTCTCCTACCTCTCATCTCAGGAATAGAGTCGTATATCTTCTCAAGGAGAGCGTATCCTTCATCTCCACCATAGTTTGCTGATAGTCTCCTTTGTATTGGTTTGAGATCACTATCAGTTGATGATTTCAGTTCATCTATTTTTTCAGAGCCGATGGTAGAAAAGACATGAAATATATTAGGCAACTGGGTGTTTCTGAAAATATTCGTGCTTTGCTTTATCTCAGATACTATGTCCTGACTCATACCCCCTGTGGTGTTATATTTGCTGAGTATATCCCGTATCTTCAGTGCGTATTTGTTTATTGCATCCTTACGTTTACTTTTCCTCTTTTTCTTCTCCATTGGCTTTCCCTTTGGAGGGAAGAAAGTAGGGTTTGTCTTAGGCTCAGGTTTCTCTTCTTCTGCCTTTAGAATAGAAACCCAACTCATGTAATCACCAAGGGATGTTCTCTTTCTTCAATGGTCTTTTCTTTGGCAGTGTGATCACATCGGGAATGTCCCTTGTGCCGGGATGGGTGTTTCTCTCTTGTCCCGGCTCAGGACCAGCATACATGGAATAGTCACGGTTCTTCGTGACTGCTTCTCTCTGCTCTGCCCTCTGTCGCATTTCTGCTGCTTTCAATTCTCTTTGTAGTTCCTTTACTCCTTTCTCTGTCATCCTATTGTCCTCCTTGTGTTTGTTGTTGTTGGTCTTTTTGTTGTGCTATCTGTCTTATAAGAGGAATTGCCTTATCCCTAATACCAAGCGTACTACTGAATACTCTTGCGAATCCCTCCACTCTTGCTTCGAGATTATTTGCGTCACCAGTCTCTATCCGTTGTGACATCAGATTCACTATCTCATCTGCTGTATTGCCATATTTTTTCAATGCAGCAACTTGTTCTTGTAGAGTAAAAGAACCTTGCTTTTTTTGGTCCCATAGTAAATCTACGTCAGACCCTTCTTTACTATCTATAGCAAGTAAGAATCCAACTAGATTTTTTAGAGAACCCGACATTTCATTCAATACTTGATTCCATCTTTCTATAGGTAGGGGTTGTGGTTTCTTGAACCTACCAAGGAATTTCTCTACCTTTTCCATCTCTTCATCCTCTTGATTTTGAGGGTCTACGAACTGTGGTTTGGACTCTTCTTGTTTATTCAATTGTCCTTTCCAATTCATTTCTTATTCCCCACATCTTGTTCTACGTATAATGCTTCTAGTTCTTGCTTCCATTGCCTTACTATTTCTAGATGTTCTAAGTCCTTCACCATAGCCGCAACGATTCCCATCAGCCTACCCGCCTCTCTGTTCGTGAATCAACATTTTGATTTCCTGCTTCTGCTGGTAAGCCTGAGAATCTCTTGTCAGGACCAGTCTCCATAGATGGCTTATTCCTTGTTGCAGGTGGGTTCTCTTGTGGTTTGCTTCCTGTTAGGGCTTGTTCTTGTAATTGTCCTAATTGAGAAGCATCGACGTTTGTTCCAGCAAACGGATCAGTTTCTATTGCTTTCTCATCCTGTGCCTCATCTCCACCTTGTTGTTCAGGCTTGGGCTCAGGCTTGGAGAAAATGAACCTGCCCTCGTCATCCATGTCAACCTCGAACCCTAGGTTCTTGATCGACGCTGCGACGTTGACCTCTATTTCCCTCTTTCTTAGTTTGGCGATCTCATCCTCTTCCTCTGATGGTGGTAGTTTCAAATCCCAATCAGTGATACCGAACTCCTTCGTGATGAATGGGAAGACATAGTTGTTCCATATCGTCTGTGCCATCTCAACTGCTCTGTTGGTGACAAGTATCTGCATACCTTCGTTATTCAGACCACCACTGGAAGAGTTGTCTGCCATGAATATTTTACTCACACCATAGAATGCGGATATCCTGTCTCTCAAGTCATCCTTGACTGAGATGTAGTCCATCTCCTTGAGTGAGTCCATGAACTTGACCCACTCGATAGAACCCTTTCCACCTTCAGCCTCTATTCCCATGACGGGTATGAAATGTGGGTCTTGCTCCATCTTCTCCTTGACCCCTCTCCAAAAGGACTTCATCGACTCGATGTTCCTTGTTTGAACAGCGAGTAGTCCTCTCGGCATCCTCGCTTTCGTGTATGAAGAGTTAACGTAATTGTCCATAGCGATGAGAGTAGTAATGGCATTGAACAGGGTGATGACAGGAGAAAGCCCATACAGTCTTCCGGGTGAGTATTTGCTGAAATGCAACACCTCGTTCTCTAGATAGTATTGCTCCATGCCATTCACTCTATTGACATAGTGTACAGGATAGAGCGAGACACCTCCACCACACGTCTCGCATCTCTCTCCGGGGTCTTCTGTGATAAAGTCCCTATGTTTTATGCAGGTGAATCCCTTGTTGCCTCTCTCACCTAACTCATCAGCATAGATGTGCATCGATACTGGATCGCCTCTGAAGACCTCCTTTATCCGATGCATACGAATAGCACCGTTGTTGTCCAAGAAGTATTCCTTGACCATGACAAGATATGCGTCATCCATGATATTGAGATCATCCTCCATCTCCTTCAGGACATCGATGAACATCTGCTTGGCCTTGTTTACATGCCCATCCATGAATTTCTCTATGTACTTGAGTTGCATTGGGTCGGGCTTCCTCAAATCATTTGAGCCACACTCTACACAGACATCAGTGGGTCGTTGGTGTTGCTTACCACAGGAGTTGCATTTCCTTGTGAACTTCTCTTCCCAATGGTATCCCCTTCTGAAAATCTCATTCTTTAATTGGGTGATGCAAGTTCTGAGGACGATGGATTGATTTGCCACATGGTATATGATCGGTGACGTAATCATGTACGATGCGTCTTTCTCCTGAATGCCGGGATTGAACACTTTTCTGTCACCGGGTTTAGGAGTGGTTCTCCTGAACAGGTTCGTTATTGAGAACCTTCTTTTTTCTTCAACCATTCAAATCACTCTTCCTCTTCCTTGTTCGGTCCCTTATGCTCAAAGAGGAAATCACTGGCATCATCTAGGCTTGCCCACTCATCTTCAGTCAATTCGTAGTCATCCACTATTTCCTCTAGATCATCGATTGCGTTATCTAGGTTTTCCTTCTTTATCGAATCGAGATCAGTCATCAGGTGGAGTTTAGAATTTTCCCTGTATTTCGCAATATTATCTAGGTCTATGTTGTATTTGCCCCAATCGAACTTGCGGTTGTCCTTGTGGTTCTCGTACTTCATGAGTTTGAACAACTCACCGATTCTAGACCTCGCCCAACTCTCCTTCTTGTATCCCTTCTTTATTCTGATTAACTCAAGGAGTATGTCTGCTTGCTCTCCCTTCAATCTGAAGTGTGGCCTACACTTTGTCAGTAGGTCAAACACATCCTTCTGCGAGTAGAAGTTCAATCTGTTTATCAGGCGGGTATCCTGTGGTGACTTCTCATCCAAGTGTAGTTTCCCACCACCTAGCGACTTATGCATCTCAAGCATGAATGCCTTGCCTCTATCACCCGTAGCGACAAGACCGACTCTAGGGTTGCTGTTCTTGTCCATCGTGATGAAACCATCAGAGTCTATGAAAGCAGCCGTGTATGCATAGATGTCCTTCTTGATGTCGTCAGACAACTTGAACAGCATACCATCTACATTCGTGATGTTCTGACTCTTCGCTATCGTGGTGATCATCGGTGCTGTAGATTTCCTCATCAGATTCACAGGTAGTTTATCGTGTATTTCCCTAGATGATATACCGGGATACTCACAGACCATCTTTGTGATAGTGTCTCGTAGTTCCTCCTTAGCGGAAGTAGTATTGTACTTCTTGTAGATGTCCTTGAATCCCTTCTTGGCTACGTTCATTTTTTTCGTCAATTGTGCGTACTCGGAATCTAACTTCATTCCCTTTCTGAACAACTTCGCCTCCCAATACTTGCACACCTCATCGATTAGAGCAGCCCTAGTATCGTAGTCATTGATCTTGCTTAGTTTGATCAGGTCGGACTCAGATAGCATCATATCCTTGACTGCTGGCTTATACTTGCTTATCCAGTATATCGACTCGATGCTCTTGTCTAGGTGATCGCTGTATCCATCAATCAGGCTATCGATGGCCTTGCTCATCTCCATCCTCTTCTCACCCTTGAGGTTTCTTCTCAACATTCTCATCTGCTTGATGATGTCAGGTATGTCGTTTCCCTCTATCTCGTACCTCTTGATGATGACTTCCAATCTCTTGTTCGCATCGGTGAGAGACATGGAGTTCTTCTTGGCATAGTTCTTGACGATATTCTCATGACTGTCTAGAGGTTGAGAGTACAACCATATCTTACTTAGTTCAAGTTCGTTCTCCAACTTGTCTTTTATTTCTTCTATCTCTTCTTCCTTCATATCGATCTCAATAGCAGCATCTCTTAGTTTATCGCCCTTCTCTCCCATTTTTTCACCTCCTTAGAAATTTATACCAGTAAGACCAAAACCGGAGGAATAACGTTGCCTCGGTTGTGTGTCGAACACATCCAAGTCATCCAACAATATGAAAGATTCTGATGGTCCCTGTGATGCGGCATTCGCCAAGGCCAATCCCATAACCAAGTCGTCATGCGCCCCCACACCCTCGAATCTACCTGAGTCAGTGATGGAGAACATGGACAATTCCTCTATTAGCAGGTTGGTTATCTGACGACTGTTGTTATCTCCGTATGGGAATCTGAGTTTACCATTCTCTATGTTCATCTGTAGATTCAAAATGATTTCCTGCTTCTTCTTACGAGTGGTATCGAAGTCCTTCACATTCAAATCAGATATGTTTCTCAACTCCTGTGTGAACGCCTTGGCGAAGGTATTCGTTTCATACAAGATTTGCTCAGGCTCAAATATCTTCCCTATCATCCTAAGTTTATTCAAGTTTTCCCTAAACTCCACGTTCTTTGCACGATCAACATGAACAATGGTCTTGTTCATCTCTTCATCTACTTCTAGAACAACGACAACATTGTAGTCACCATCAGTAGAGATAGCAGGATCAACACCAACATAATACTTGTATCCCTTGTCCTTTCGATGTCCTAGTTTGAGAACGTAGTCCTTGTTCTTGCATTTCTCTACAAACTCCACATTGAAAAGAGAAGTTCCAGTGGAAATCGGGACGCACAAGTATTCCCTTGTGAACTTCAACGAACCTATCTCAGCCTTCCTTTGCATCAATGCGTCGTAGTCCCAACGATCCGGCCAAAGTGGTTCGTTGAGGGAGTTGAGACATGGATACTTGTTGACTGTGTATGCTTGGTTCTCTTCCAACTGTGCGAATATGTCCGTGTATGTGAATGGTGTTCCAATCATCCTCAATTTCGATGTGTGGTGAAGTGTCGGTATCATATCCCCGAAGAACCAGTCAGTCACTCTCTGTATTCCTGACATGCTGAATTCCTTCAAAGGGTCGTCAATGATGATCTCCTGCGGGTGAAGACCACGAATCTGAGAACCAACGGAACGCTCTAGGATCGCATTGCCGTTGGTGAGTTGTATGTTTCCGATTGCCCACCCCCTAGAGGGTTTGTAGGGTTTCAACGCTGGATGGTTGAAATAACGGTCTATCTCCCTCATGTGAACGAGTGTCTGCTTTTGGTTCGATGAGATGTATAGCATTTGGTAAGGAGGTTCTTGGAAAACCAAATTCCATACTACCCATGAGTGCATGAACACAGACTTGCCGTGGTCCCGACTACAAACTATGACTGTCCTATCTGTTGACTCCATCGTTTCGAGCCATTCTTGCATGTATGGTGGGAACATCTTTCCCAATAGATTCTGAAAGAAATATGGAAAGGAGTTCTTCGACAACTCCATGTCCATTTTCGTGACGAAATCTAGGTTCTCTAACTCCATGCTCACCACTTGACTTTATCAGCCCAATAAGCAGCAGAAGTCTTTCCTCTCTTTATGTTCTTAGCATGGCGAGCCTTGAATG
>MDTC01184040.1_pt1 | contig 10902 bp, 29 predicted proteins | sample 811181 | NCBI WGS metagenome assembly MDTC01 (sample SAMN05326644, study PRJNA326480) | marine metagenome | isolation source: seawater | place: Pacific Ocean: North | collected 2011 | reverse complement strand
TGTCTTGCGGTCTGGACGGGACTCGAACCCGCGACCCCCTGCGTGACAGGCAGATATTCTAACCAACTGAACTACCAGACCTTTATTTGCGGAAGTTAAGGGATTCGAACCCCTGTTACGTTTTACCGTAAGCCGGTTTTCAAGACCGGTGCATTCAACCACTCTGCCAAACTTCCAATATTATTTTGTACACCATAGGGGAATCGAACCCCTATTTTCAGGATGAAAACCTGATGTCCTAACCGTTAGACGAATGGTGCTTAAACGATGAATTGTTATCATCATTTGTATTGTCGCAGAGGTGGGAATCGAACCCACGACCTACGGGTTATGAGCCCGTTGAGCTACCGCTGCTCTACTCTGCAATTTGCGTCCTGAATAGGATTCGAACCTATGACCCTCTGATTAACAGTCAGATGCTCTAACCAACTGAGCTATCAAGACAAATTTGCACGTCTGTAAGGAATCGAACCCTACCACCGAAGTTTTGGAGACCTGGTCGGCACCTTGCCTGTCAGACGTATTTAAAAAATTGAAGAGTGGTTTTTAAAGGAACTTTGGTGGCTCCCCCTTCAGATGTTTACATCATCAATTAATTACTTATCCTTTTTATAATCTTGTCTCTTTATTGTATAAACGAACAATGGAATACAAGCGTTTGGAAAATAAGTTAAACCAGTGTCCGCCGAGAAGGAATCGAACCTTCACTCCCCTGATTAAAAGTCAGGTGCTTTGCCAATTAAGCTACCGGCGGTTATAAAAGAACATCAGATTACATCTACGCTATCACTTTCACTTTCAACTTTGTGCTAATTATGATAGGTAATCACCTACGTATGTGTTCTTTTATTTAAAAACATAGAGCGGATACCAAGATTCGAACTTGGAACTGAAGATTGGAAATCTACAATGTTACCATTACACCATATCCGCTTGAAAAAAACCCACAATGTCAAAGAACTAACACCCACTATAACCAAACAACCTACACTATATTATACGATAGTTACATTGAAAAGGTTACGTTTTTTTGATTTTTTTTTAATTTTTTTTTATGTTCCATCAAATTCTAACAAAAAATCTTTTATAACGTCTTTAACATCCTCAACAGAAACCAAATCACCTGACTTGGATTCTAATCTTTTCCAGTTGGAAATATTGTAATATGATGAATCCCAATTACCTTCATCTTCAACTATCTCTATATCAAACCTATTACTTTCTAACCTCTCCAATATCTTTTCTAAAAACCACTCTCTATCATAAAAATCCGATAAATCCATAATAACATTTTTTAAATATGAAAAATAACACCCACTATAACCAAACAACCTACACTATATTATACGATGTCTATCATCAAAAGGTTACAATAAATATGATTTTTTTTTAATTTTTTTTAATTTTTTTTGTGGAGCTATTCGGACTTGAACCGAAAATAATAGAATGCAAATCTATCGTGATAGCCAATTTCACCATAGCCCCATATCGAGGTTGGTGTAGGAATCGAACCTACTTAAAAAGGGTTGCAACCTTTCACCTAACCATTCGGACAACCAACCATAATTGTGGAAGTAGAGGGATTCGAACCCCCGAAACCATAGGTAACAGATTTACAGTCTGCCTGCTTTGAGCCACTTGCATATACTTCCGAAAATGAATGCTTAGCAGGACTCGAACCTGCGCGCTTATGTAGTTTTTCTCAACGGACTGTTTTACCTTCTAGTCAGTAAAATTCCCCACCGTGTTTCGATTCAGAAACTTACCTAGGTATTTCAACTACTTGCTCTGTAAACTGTGTGATGGGCGTAAGAGCGCACCAGTGACTCCAACTGAGCTATAAGCATTCATTGTTTTTTAATAGTACTACTGGTGGGATTCGAACCCACACTTATATGATTCTAAGTCATATGCCTCTGCCAATTGGGCTACAGTAGTGTTTTTGGGTGCTATATCAGAATCGAACTGATAACCCTTGGAATCACAATCCAACGCTCTAACCGATTGAGCTAATAACACCATTTGAGCGAAAGGCGGGATTCGAACCCACAACTTTCTACTTGGTAAGCAGATACTCTACCATTGAGTTACTTTCGCAGTTGAGCCATCTATCAGAATCGAACTGATAACCTGTTGATTACAAATCAACTGCTCTAGCCAATTGAGCTAAGATGGCATTTGTACATCCGATAGGATTCGAACCTATGACCTACGCATTAGAAGTGCGTTGCTCTATCCAGCTGAGCTACGGATGCTTTAATAAAAAACCCACAATGTCAAACAACATTTATCTTAGTCGGAATTACAGGATTCGAACCTGTGGCTTCTACATCCCAAATGTAGCACTCTAACCTAACTGAGCTAAATTCCGATAGTGGAGCTGGTGGGATTCGAACCCACGTCCAATCATACTTTCACTATAAGGTTTACAGTAATTAGGATAAGTTTTTCTAAACTTCCAAAACTGATATCATTAAAAATGATTGGGAATCATTTACGGTTAATCTATCAATACCTTATTTTACCATCTGCTTCCTTTTACATCTTATTCAACTACAAGCATACTTACTGAAATGATGTGCTTTCTTACCTAAGAATTAGGCTGCGATAGCAAGAGAAGTGTCGCCACTTAAAGGTTTGATGTAGGTCATCACCCATACTGAACTTATAACTTCCATACGCTGTCAATTCCATGTCAGCCCCAATTTTCAAATAACTTTTTTTGTTGTAACCCATAAGAGATTCGAACTCCTAACCTTCTGGTTCGTAGCCAGATACTCTATCCAATTGAGCTAATGGGTTTTTAATTGTTGGTTCATTAGGATTCGAACCTAAACTAACTGCGTCAAAGACAGTTGTGCTAACCGTTACACTATGAACCAATACCTTTAGTTAATGTATTTAGTAGGATTTGAATTTCGTACACGTTGTTTTGTGTAAACGTGAACGGTATCAGAACCATAAATTGCGTAAAATTCATCAATCAATTCACCATCGTCGTGAAACCTATCATCACCATAACGAATACTATACGTTTTATCAGGTATCCGTACACATTTGCCGGATTTTAATGATGGTGAAACCATCCAAGATGAACAACTTGAGAATAATAAAGCAAAAGCCGATAAAATTAAAAACTTAGTCATATATATTAAAATATTTTTAAATAAACAAAAAATCAAACGCCCCATAACCAAACAACCTACACTATATTATACGATGTCTATCATCAAAAGGTTACGTTTTTTTTAAGTTTTTTAAGTTTTATTTAAATTAATTACTAAAAGAATAGCACATAGTATATTGATAGTAAAAAAAGTATACTTTACACTTGGTATAATTGATGCATAAAATAGTAACATCGATACAACAAACGTAATAATAGCGAATTTATTTTTATAAATTTTTGTTTTCATAATCTGATTTTTTTATGATATGATAAAATTGTTGCTCGTCTCCAGGGTCTGATAATATTACTCCCTTAAAGATGCTTTTTTTCTTAGATAATAGCTTATTTAAAGCATTTTTTAACTTTTCTATTTGTTGGTTTTCTTTAGAATCCACAAACATCCTCCAATTATTAGTTTATATATTTTTTTTATAAGTATTACACCATAATATATTAAAATTAAATATAAAATAGTGTTAAATATAATAGTTTCCATCATATTCATCTAATTTGGTTTAGTTTTTTACATAGTATTGATGTTTTTTAGTAGCCAACACAAATTTATATTTTGGGTTATTACTATGGTAAGTACAGCTATGATTCGAAAAATACTTAGTATCCATCATATCAATGTACACCACATCATTTATAACATTATTAATTTCACGCTCAACCAATGGTTTATACTTTTTACTTACACCAGTAAACCAATATCTACCACCACCCCGCTTTACAGTACCACTACCATAAGAAGTATTACTGTATAACATAGTGGATATGTAATCAAATCCACTCATTTGAAATCGATTTAACATCACTTGAATCATGCAGTTGATATCAACACTATCATTCTTACTTTGAGTTAAAATATAAGCCGCAAGTGTATCTAAATTAGGTAATTTAGAATCACATACAGTTACCGTATCAATATCAATGGTAAGTGTAGTATCTATAATATCACAAAATTTACGATTAACACTATCATCATTTTTCAACGAAGTATTAAAACAACCAACACAAATGTAAAACAGAACAAAATATTTCATAGATTTACTTTAGATTTTCAACATCTCTATTCCAAGAATCAATATCATCAGCGATATTAGTATACAAACCACAAATAATCAAAGAAAGAGCGCAAATCCAAATAATCATAATAACATTTTTTAAATATGAAAAATAACAACCACCACAACCAAACAACCTACATTATATTATACGATGTCTATAGTCAAAAGGTTACAATAAATGTGATTTTTTTTAAAAAAAATATTATTTTTTATCTTTATGTAACTTTATTACTTTACATTTTGGTTTATCGTTCTGTACCAATTGTATCATCAACCGATTCCATTCATTAATGGCATCTTTTTCTTCTTTTGTTAACTTGCTCATATAATAATATTAAATATTTTACGAATTTTTTTTAATCTGGCTTTTGATTCCACTTCATTTAATCCAACAGATACCGGCAAGCCTAAATACCGCTCCGCTATGTTCAATTTTTCAATCCACTTCATAGTTTAAATTTAGATAAAATGGTATCCACATTATCAATAGTTGATTTATCCACTTGCCAACTTCCATAAAACCCACCCATCCATAAGTTTTGAAATCCAATTATGAATGTATGTCTTGGAATCATCGGTTTATCAAACTCAGTTATGATAGGATGTTCTTCAGCAAAGGATTTGGATTCTGAAATAAAGAAATGATTTACAGATTCTCTAATATAATATTTCATAAGTACCAAATTAAATATGTGAATGTAATCCATAACCACCAGCCGGGTCTATATCTGGATGTATATCATCTTCATATTCATCATGTATAGTTTCCCATTCGTTACTTTCATTAACATCTTCAAGACACATAATTGCTTCTTTTAAGCAATCTATCATTTCAGATTTCATATCATTAATATCCGATTCTCTAACACAGTTCTTAATTTCGTAAACGTAATCCTTAATCCAATCTAAGGTTTTAACCGCTTCACTAAAGTTAGGTTCACAATCCCAACCATCTTCATATGTTTTTTTGATAGCCATAATATAATTAAATTTTAAAAATGAAAAAAATCAAACACCCCATAACCAAACAACCTACACTATATTATACGATGTCTAGCTCTAAAATGTTTCAAAAACAGAATAAGGATTTAAATATTTATATTCAGAAACCAATGATGCAGTTACACCTTTAGCATTATAGTTACGGTTTTTAATCATCCGTTTGGCTTCTGTTTTATTTTTCGCAGTAACAATGTAATCATGTCTACATCTATTAAATGTGTAACCACCGGTGTAGTATGATACTACATAATCTTTATTATCCATCTTTATTTATGTTCTACAATTCTATAACCAACTAGTTTTAGGCATTCAAATACCTTTTCAATAATTTGCTGTGTTTTTTCAGTTCTTAAGTTAGCAGATGATTTTGGGTTTTTTAAGTATTTAGTTTTACTTAGTATGCTACTTAGATTCCTAATCAATAAATTCAATTCTTTATTTTTTTTATATTTGTGATATTCTTCTAGCATTTTACCAACCTCGTCTGAGTCTATTCCTACGAAACCTCCTTCATCGTGTTCATCAAGTGTGTATTGATATTCACTGTTTTCAAACCATTCTTTAGCATCATTATTATTATCCATCTTTATTTAGTTTTATTACTTTTAACAATATTGGTTATAGTTTGTTTAATTACACAATACCAACTTAAAAAAACAAAAATCAACTTTATTATAAAAAAATCCATTTTATTTTTCGTTTATATAATCTTCTAAAAAAATGTATCCACAACCATATAAACAGTAAACTTGAGTTTTGTCCTCACCCTCATTTTCTATTAATGGCTCCGGTGTCCAACTTTCTTTACAACTTGGGCATTTAAAAAACCCATTTTCAATACAACTATTTAAAACAAGCATTTGATTATCCATCTTTATATTTTTAGTATCCAACAAAATTAATTTTAACACAATCAGAAACAAGACCGCTTTTAACTGCGTAATCCCATTCTTCATTCAACCAATAGTTAGGAACTCTTGCCAACTCCTTTAAACACCGGTCCCATATCTCACCAATAGTAAATCCTTCACCAAATTTACCACTACCCAATACACAACTTAACTCATTAAGTGTATCTCTATCATCAGCTTTTTCAGCCTCATTGATTTTGATGTGAAGTTCAGCTTTCATTAAATCAGCAACCAACTCGTTCCATTCGTACATTTCGTTTGACCAAGGTTTTGTTACTGTTGGTGGTGTAATCGATTTCATACTTGTCATATTTTATTTATTTAAATGTGATTTAATCCCCTCATCCCCTATCAACCTTACTATATAAAGATACGATAAGTATAGCAAAAAGTCAAGCCCTAAAGTGTTAAGGAAATGTTAAAGTTTAAGATAACAACTTAGATAATAATAACTGATTACTCTGCATCGATTCAACCGCATCAACGGCCTCTTTCCATTTGTTAACTTCATTAGAGGCTTCCAATATGTCCCCCAAACCAACATCAGGATGATGGTTCATATGTTTTTCGGATGTTTCATTCCAGTGTTCTTTGGCCAAAGCCAACTTATGTTTTAATTCATCCAATAACAAATCGGATTTTGTCCACCTTAATAACTTTTTATGTGATTTCATATTGTATTTTTAAGTATTTTAGATATAAACAAATTATTTTTTAACTCTACATTTTTCAAAGAAAAAGATGTAATCTTCAAATGATATTCTCATAGTGTTACCTCCATTAATATCCTCAGCGTAGTACCTTGAAGAAGTGATTTCTCCTTCATCAAATGGGTTTAATGTATCAACGCTCCAAACGTATAATTCAGTTGTGGTTTCAAACGGCTCTGTCATATTGATTGCGTTAATATCATTCTTAGCCATTTCGTATCTTTTCATTGCATTTAACGTTTTCATATTATCTTTATTTAAATGTGATTCAATAACCAATCCCCCCATCAACCGTACAATACTAAGATAACGCATTTAAAGCAAAAAAACAAGCTTTAAATGTTAAAATTTTGTTAAGGAAATGTTAAAGTCCTTTTAAATTATTTATGAACTTAACCGTATCGATGTATTTATCACAACCAGCACGTAATCTAGCCCACGTATCATCACTAACTACCATCCCATTTACTATAGTTATCGATAATGTTTTATTATAATCGGAAAAATGTTCATGCATACGTATACGATTACCACTATGAATATAGATGTGGCATTTTACTATTTGGGTATCATATGTGATAGGGTCTATCAAAGAAGTACATTCCCACTCTAAATCAACTCCGGCCATTCGCATTAACATATCATAATGCTTTTTTGTAATTTCGGTACTCATTTAATTCCAATTTAAATTCGAAACATATACATCAAAAGCACTATCATTAGTAGCAACACCACCACCATAATAGCTATTAGTAGCTTCAGAAACTATTTCCAAATCACCCTCAGATAAGTGTGACCACCATTCATCAGAACAATCAGCGATATCGACACCTTCATTTGTATACCAACCACCATCAGCTAAAATAGGATAAATGGTAATAGTTTTATCATTAAAATAACAACCAACAGATTCTAAAACAATCATATAAAATATTTTTTAAAGTTATCAAATAATTACAATCTTAATTAACTTATCATACTATATTATACGTATGAACCGGTGTGATGTTACAAAAAAACTGGCGTTTTTCCGTTCATAATCTTAATTTTTAAAGATGGTTAACAACACCTATGAATTAATAATTTTTTTAACCCCAGCGGCTGTTAGTTATTTTTTTTGATAACCAAACCAAAGCCGATGCATTTTTTCTTTTTGCTTCATTTTCATGCCAAAACGGGTCAAACGTATTTTCTTTTGCATCGTAATTTATGAAATTAACAAGTTGTGCAGCTTGTTCTTGTGTTATTTTAAATGTTTCATATTTATATTTAGGTCTATATTCAAAATCAACATCAACTTTTTTGCGACTATAATACCCGCTTTTAGTTGTGTAACCTATCATAAAAATAGCACCATATTTTTCTACAATTTCTTCAAACGGCTCCCCCTCCCATATCATAGTTGCTTTTAATTTTAAAGGCTTAATCAATTCAATTTCCATTTCGTTAGCTGTTTTCATCCAATATTCGGCTTCAAAATCATCGCTGATAGGCTCAATAATTTCTATTTTTAGATTTTTACAAATTCCATCTTCTATGACACGGTTATAAGTATTGTAATATTCTAGTATGATTTTTTCGGTAATTTTATTTTTTAAATTTTTCATAATTGTTAATTTTTAGTTTGAATATTAATTATTTCGTTGTTGTTAATAACAAATTTTGGTAGACATTCTTCTATGCTCCAGCATTTTTCTTTACTATGTTTATTTCTCAAATTCATTTAAATTAAATTTTTATACATACCATTCTTTAGCATCATTATTATATTTCATCTTTAGTAATCTAACCAATAACCACGTTAACGAATTCTGAAACCAAAATCCATCGATTCATACCGATGGTTTCTTTTACTGTATCAACATCCACATACTGCTCATCCACCAAAACATCATCCCAATCGGTAAACATTTTGATGATTTGGGTTTCTGTATACCACCCAAAATTTTCAAGAACATCCCATAAACGATTTAAATTCACTAAGTCCATATATTATTTTTTTAAAAGTTCAGCCATGCCTTTCATAGAGTAACACTCCATTATTGCCATTTTCAAAGGAACACCAACTTCAAGACATTTAGCAAAACGCCTTGCGAAATTACGACCAGTGATGATTGTAGTAAAATCACCAAACGTAACTCTGTACTCATTTAAGGTAATTACGGTACGACCGGTAATAATGAAATCTTCTTTAACCAATTCAACCACAGCTTTCATAACATATTTGTATTTTAATTAACTAATCATACAACCTCAACAACCTTACTATATAAAGATAAGGCATTTAAAGCAAAAAAACAAGCTTTAAATGTTAAGAAAACGTTAAGAAAATGTTAAAGTCCTTTTAATTTATATTTTAAAACAACCAAGCTCACCACCAGATTGAATACGATATTGTTTCATAGCATATATTATAGCTATGGTTGGATTTTCTGTAAAAGCATCGGAATATGGTAACTCTGTATACCCAAATTCTTTTAACATCTGTACTAAAGAATACTGATAATCTACTACTATCTTAGTCATCTTTGTTTTTGTTTAAGTATAATCTTAATAATTCTGGTGTAGTTATTGAGTCTCCATTTATATTATCAGATGGAAACCAATACCCTATGCCATTATTAGGTGTGTAGTTCTTACTTACCCAATTCATAAAAACTATTATTTCTTCTTTACTCATCTTCTTCATATGGTTCTATATCTTTATGTGAAATATTAATTCCAGCTATTTGATGGAGGTACAATATAAACTTCCCAATTTCAGTGTAGTCACCCGACCACCCATAAATTCTACCTATCTCTACTAATTTATTTAGGAATTCATTGTCCAATAATTGGACTATTTTTTGGTCTTCTTTCATCTTCTTTGTTTTGGTTTAAGCATTAGATGCTGTTTTTATAAATCTATCCAATTCTTCTTTGGTATATATTTTACTATCATCTTCTAATATAACCTTAGCAAGAAATTTACCTTTAGCGGCTTCAGTCCATTCGTTTATATTATCCAGTTCGGTATTAACCAAATATTTCAAAGCGTCAAGTTTTGTATAAGTTTGCCTTCTCATATGTTTATATTTTGCTATTTTATTATCCATCACTTTTTGTTTTATAATCTTCTAAAAAAATATACCCACACCATATCCACAGTATATTTGTGTTGTGTGCTATTAAAAAGTGGTGCTTTTAATAAAGTTTGAGAATCCAGAAGCACTATAAAGTTTTTCATGTTCTTTTGGGTTTTCTTCTTTGAACTTTCTGTACATATCCATCCAAACTTTATCATCGACTTTTTTAATTTCACCATTATAAACTTCATAAACAACATAATCCCAATTCCAATCTTTCATTATTGGAATGGTTGTTATTAATTTTTCCAATGTTTCAATTTTTAAAGCCTTATCAATATCATACGTAGCTTGTCCTTCGGCAACATAGTATTTGCCATCATCATTTAAAATAAAATATTTTTCCATTATACTAAAATTATTGGTTTAAGTTATCAATTACAAAATATTGCCAATCATGTATATTTTCATTTTTGTTTTGGCAAGTAAATATTTTGTATGCTGTTCTGTAATATGCTATAATGTAATCACCATTTGGAGATTTAAGTAATAATTCTTTGTTTCCAGGAGGTGTTTCTTGTATGGGGCATTTCCATTTAAATTCTTTATTCATGTTTTTTTTATTAATCATCATTAATTACACCAAGGATATCTAAATCATCGCATTCTTTAACATCATTATCAGTCATAATAAATTGATAAAATTCTTTATTGACAACCTTTTCTAATTTTTTAGTATAAAAATCAGTAGCGGTACCTTCATAAATGTTACCCCAGATAACGAATATACCAACATCAGTATCAATTGCTTTACATATTTGGGCTTTATTCATATCATTAATATTAAACATTATATCATCAAGAAATTGGTCGGAACCAACACCATTTGTTTTTAGGTTTACATTGTCATGTTCTGTTGTTGCGAAGTATTCAGCTATTCTAAATTTTTCATTTTTAGTTAAATCTCTCATAATA
>MDTC01109530.1_pt1 | contig 10902 bp, 8 predicted proteins | sample 811181 | NCBI WGS metagenome assembly MDTC01 (sample SAMN05326644, study PRJNA326480) | marine metagenome | isolation source: seawater | place: Pacific Ocean: North | collected 2011 | reverse complement strand
CGTGGTGTTTATATTCGCGAGGCCGTGCGCAGCGTTGCTTCACACAAGCATGAGAGTGATTTCAATGAGTGCACACGTGTCTTTTGAGACCCCAAACGATGTCGCAGATAAGATCTACGAGATGGTTTCGGCAAATAATAACGGTAGAATGAAAAAAGGATCGAACGAGGTAACTAAGGCAGCCGAAAGAGGTACTGCCAAGTTCATCATCATGGCAGAGGATGTAAATCCGCCAGAACTTCTGGCACACATACCACTGATATGCGCAGAGAAGGGAATCCCGTTCGGATACGTCCCAAGTCAAGAGTTCCTAGCAAAAGAGGCCGGTATGCCCGGTGGCGTCAAGACTGCCTCGCTTGCTCTTCTTGAAGTTTCCAAGGGCGCACAAGAAAAATTCAATGAAGTTGTTGAGCTCGTTAAGGGGCTATCTAGCTAATCTTGCTATATTTCGGAGGAATAGAAAATGTCTGAAGAACTAGGAGGATGGCCTGCAGAGGTTGTTGAAGTGGTTGGAAGAACCGGAATGACAGGAGAAGCAACTCAAGTCAAAGTTCGTGTAAATGATGCACCCAACCCTCGTGACGTTGGTCGAATCATTACTAGAAATGTTGTAGGGCCTGTCCGAATTGGAGATATTTTGATGCTGCGCGACACTGGTCGTGAAGCACGTAAACTCAACTATAGGTGATAGTAATGCCAGAACAAAGAATCTGCAGTTTTTCCGGTGAGATTATTGAACCAGGCACAGGCTTGATGTTCATTCGAAAAGATGGTACTGTTCAGTGGTTTGCAAATTCAAAAGCTAGGAAGAATTCTGTAAAACTGAAAAGAAATTCTCGTAAAGTCAAGTGGACCCGTCACTATGTGAAGGGTGGAATCTGATTAGCGACAACCCACATATTCAATCGCTGCGCTCAAATATGGCATGGCATTCGGCAGAACTGGTGGAATTAGAATGGAAACTACCTATGTAATGGTCAAGCCTGATGGAGTGCAGCGTGGATTGGTCGGAGAAATAATCCAGAGATTTGAAAGAAAAGGGCTGCAATTAGTTGGCTTGAAGCAAGTTATAGCTAGCGAAGAAATTGCGAAGAAACATTACGCAGTTCACGCTGAGAGACCCTTTTTCCCAGGATTGATAAAATTCGTTACTAATGGCCCAGTAGTATGTATGGCTTGGTCCGGTAGAGATGCAATAAGCGTTGCCAGAAATTTGATTGGACCAACCAATGGAAGAGAAGCCGCCCCCGGAACAATTAGAGGCGACTTCGGAATGGACATAGGATACAATATGATTCACGGATCAGACGCAGCAGAAACCGCAGAATTTGAACTCGGGTTATGGTTCCCTGAGGGTCTTAATGAATGGACCCAAAATAGCCAATCTTGGGTTTACGAGTAATTTTGAATTCCAATTGCAGAATTAAAAAAACCAATTGAGGGTTTTGCATGAGTGAAGAGGATTCTGAGCAGCAAAATGACCCTCAAAGTGGCACCATGGAATTAGGATGGCAACGCCAACCGATTGTTTCGGTCTTAGGCCATGTTGACCATGGTAAAACAAGTGTCTTAGATCACTTCAGATCACTTGGCAGTGAAAGGCAAGCAAGTGTAATGGATAGAGAAGCTGGAGGAATTACCCAGCACATTGGAGCTACAGAGGTCCCAGCAAAAATTCTGAATGACACTTGCTCAGCAATGACTGGTGGAAAGGACTTCAATAGCCCGGGACTCCTTTTCATTGATACACCTGGCCACCACTCGTTCACCAGTCTGAGAAGTAGAGGTGGGGCTTTAGCAGATATCGCAATATTAGTTGTTGATGTCATGGAAGGACTGCAGCCTCAAACAATTGAAAGTTTAAGGATACTAAAGGAAAAGAAAACCCCATTTGTTGTTGCTGCAAACAAAGTAGATCGAATTCATGGCTGGAGAACAAAAAAAGGAAGGTCATTCATTGAGTCTTGGGCAAGCCAGAGAGATGATGTAAAACAATTCTTTGACGAGAAATATTGGAAACTACTCGGACAATTTAGCGAGCATGGGTTTAACATCGAAAGATACGACAAGATTCGAGACTTCAAATCAAATCTCGCCATGGTTCCGTGCTCTGCTAAGGATGGAGAAGGACTGCAAGACCTTTTGACAGTTACAGTAGGTTTGGCAGAAAGATTCCTTGAAGAAAGGCTTAGGGACACACTAGGAGATGGTGAGGGTACTGTTCTAGAGATGAAAGATGAAAGGGGATTAGGCAAAACAATTGACGTAATTCTAAACAGAGGAGAATTATCTGTAGGAGACACAATAACACTAGTAGGTGCAGATGGACCTTTTTCAACACACATCAAAGGAATGTTCAGGCCAAAAGGTATGTCTGAAATGAGAGATGCTGGCGACAGGTGGGAATCATGCGATAACGCAGTTGCAGCTTGTGGCCTGAAGATTGTTGCACCAAACTTAGAGAATGTTCTTGCAGGAACTACCCTTCGACAAACTAATACTGATGAAGCAAGAGAGATTGCAGAAAAAGAAGCGAGGAAGGAGGCTTCTATTTCGGTTGATATTGCAGAGGAAGGTATAGTCATCAAAGCTGATACAGTTGGTGGCTTAGAAGCGCTAGCGTTTGAGTTGAACAAACTAGACATCCCAATCAGGATGGCAACTATTGGACCTGTTAACAAGCGAGACATAATCACTGCTCAGTGTGCGGAAGATCCGCTAAACCAGATAATTTTGGGATTTTCTGTGCAAGGTAACTCAGAAGTGCAACCTAAACTCGAAGGTGCTGACGCTGAAATTAAATTCATAGGTGCTGAAATCATATACCGCATTTTGGAAGAATTTGAGGAATGGAGAGATACCACAAAGAATGAATTAGATGCTGCTGCTAGAGAAAATCTAGTTTATCCAGGTCATTTGCTCTATCTGAAGGATCATACATTCCGCAACAAAGGACCGGCGATTGTTGGTATGCGTGTTCTTGGTGGTAAAGTCCACATAGGTCAAAAAATCATGAAACTTGATGGAACACCAATTGGCCAAATCAAAAGTCTCAGAACAAGAGCTAGTGAAGAGGTAAAACAAGGCTCACAAGGCGAGGAATTAGCTGTTGCTGTAATGGGTCCAACTGTAGGAAGACACATCGAAGAAGGGGACGAGTTTTGGGTTGATATTCCAGCATCTCATGCAAAGAGGTTGAGAAAACTTGACTTGAGCCCCATTGAAGAAGAAATATTGGAACAAATCACCAAGTTACATCGCAAGCAGGACCACTTTTGGGGAAGATAGTTCCCTAACTAATTCCTAGATAAATCCGCGACTTATTGACGCAATACCTTGAAGTATGGAATGTTTTGGTTTCATATTGTACCAAGGGTGCTTTTACCATGAATGCAGGATTTCAAGCAGCAGCGCCAGCAGGCGATCACCGCACAAAGGACCTCATTGCAACAGTGTCTTCAATCGCTAACTCTCTCATGGGTGAAGTTTCAAAGGTTATCATTGGAAAGAACGAGAACCTCCGAAGAGTGACAGTGGGAATCTTATCGAATGGAAACATGCTTTTGGAGGATTTCCCAGGATTGGCAAAGACGCTTCTCGCCAATACATTCGCTAAAGCTCTTGGATGTAAATTCAAGCGTGTACAGTTCACGCCTGACCTGCTGCCATCAGACATCATGGGTACATACATGTACGATCAAAAATCAGGTGAATTCAAACTCCGTGCTGGACCACTATTTTCCAATATTTTGTTAGCTGATGAAATCAACCGTGCACCGCCAAAAACACAGGCTGCTTTACTAGAGGCTATGGAAGAAAAGCAGGTTACTATCGAAGGTATTACTCACAAATTACCCGCTCCTTTCGTTGTCCTTGCAACGCAGAACCCTATTGAGCAGGAAGGAACATATCCACTACCTGAGGCTCAAATGGACCGTTTCTTGATGAAGATGAGTATGGGTTATCCTGACAGAGCTGAAGAAAAAGCGATTTTGGCTAGAAGAAAACTGCGTGGCAAAGACCAGCATGACGTAGAACAAATCACCTCACCAAAGAAGGTAGTTGCCATGCAAAAGGCACTCGAAACTGTGCATGTGGACCCAGCAATCCTTTCCTACATAGTAGAAATTGTTCAGAGAACAAGAGAAGACCACCGTGTTGTAAACGGTGCATCTCCTCGTGCTAGTCAATCGCTGTTTAAGACAGGCCGTGCAGCAGCAGCTGTTGATGGTAGAGATTACGTCATACCAGATGACATAAAGGGAATTGCATTACAAATCATCTCCCACAGAATTGTAATGAAGCCGGAAGCGAAAATCCGTGGAATTACTGGGATGCATATTGTAAGGAAAATTCTCTCCGAAGTCCCAGTTCCTGTCATCCAACAAGGATGAACCGAACAAAAAGAATACGACTCTTTACAGAGGAGTGCCTACTTCGCTATGTCATCACGGCGTGATTTTGAGGTGTTTGTTTGAATCCGTACAAGATGGTTGTTGCAGTCGCAAACCAAAAAGGAGGGTGTGCAAAAACGACCACTGCTGTAAATTTGGCCGCTGCTTTAGCAAAGGGGTCAAAGAAATTCAAAGTACCACCGGCTAAGGTTTTACTGATAGATTTAGATCCACAAGGGAATTGTGCAACATCATTTGGGGTTGAAAAAAAGAAAATAAAGAAAACTGCTTATGACTTACTTGTCAATGATTCCGGTGAGGATCTTCCTTTAATGGAAGAATACCTAATCTCTCCTGAACAATTGACAGATTCTATGCAAAAGGCCTGGGCAAAAAGAAATGACAACTCAAAACGAATCCCAGCAGATTTAGGAATTGACAACCTTTGGCTCTTACCCAGTGACATACACCTCTCCGGTGCGGAGATTGAACTAAGTCACAGAATTGGAAGAGAAACAAGATTAAGAGAGGCGCTGGCACCAGTAATCGATAAATTCGATCATATCATAATCGATACTCCTCCTTCGCTTGGCTTGTTGTCTATCAATGCCCTATGTGCTGCTAATTGGGTGTTCATCCCGGTGCAGGCTGAATACTACGCACTGGAAGGCTTCAGCATGCTGATGAACAGCGTTAAAATGATTCAAAAGAGAATAAATCGTAATCTGAAAATCTTTGGCGTGGCGATGACTATGGTAGACCAGCGTTCAAAACTTTCACTGCATGTATGTAATGAAGTTGAATCAAAGATACCAAGAAAAGTGTTCAAAACTCCTATTCGCAGATTAGCAAAGGTGGCCGAAGCTGCATGGACTGGTGCACCTACAGTTATACTCAACAAGCCGAGTAATTCTGGAGCAGGGGCAGGGAGTAGAGAATATTGGTCTCTCACAAAAGAATACCATGAGAGAGTTCAGGAAATGAGGCGCCAGTTTGGCGTAACAGAACACCCTCGCCTGCTTTTAGATAAGCAAGGTCGCTCCTATTGATAGGTGTAGAAATTCACTCGATACAAGCAAATTTGCGAGTGAGATTCAAGTAGTCTCTTTGTTCAAACGACATCATGACCGGAGAAGGTATGACGTCTGTTAGTGTAAGTTATGAGGTTAGAAGACAGCTAAACACGCTTAGGACCATGGATGGCCACAAGAGTGTAGACTCATTCATATCAGAATTAATTCGAGCGCACAAACTTGCCAAAATGAATGGTGAACTGGATGAACTTAGGTCCAAAATGAAAGAAATTGCAGATGTAAATTCCGACCACCTGGTCCAGAGACTAAATTTAGCACCATTCAAGGTTTGAGGGAATAATATGGATTGGAGACCTTCCGGACATTTACTGAAGACCAACGATTTAGTTCATGCCATTTTTGATCCAGAAAGTGACGCAGCAAAGTTGCTCGTTAAGGCTACTATGGGAGAAGTTGAATTATTCGCAGCCCAAAAAAGTTGGAATGCTATCCTTTGGCTAATCAATAATACTCTCAAGATTGATGGCAAACCAGTTTACACTGGTCAGCAGCTTGGTAACTTGAGAGCAGCCCTTCCAATTGTGTGGAAAAAACTCTGATTACTTGCCTTGCTTAGCAAGCCATTCAGCACCGTACCATTTCCACTGGTCCATTGTCCAACCCTCAGGTAACCCCTCGGCTGGAACAGGTGGCGCTTCTGGTGGCTGCATAGGTACCGCTTCTTGCTGTGGAGCTGGTGTTTCCGCCTCGTTTGCAGAGGTTGGAGGTAGCCCTGCAAGTTCCTCTAAAGATGAGTCTTCTTCCATTACTTCTCCAGAATCTTGGAGGTCTCCGCCTTCTTTTATTTCAATATCTGCGAAACCAGAATCAATCACTTCTTGTGATTCAGATCCTGTATCTAATTCCATTGGCTCAACCTCGTCATCCCATAACTTGTCAGAGTCGACACCGCCAACTGCTGAAAGTCCAGCCTTGCCCTCGAGGGCTTCGGTCTCTGCTGTATTGTCTGTAGGAACGAACGGTACACCGTATGTTTTCACCAATGCTCGACGACGCCTAGTTCTGCCTATACCTGCATAGATCAACAAAACTGCAACTATTGATACGAAAGATATGCCAAGGAATGGTAGGATTTCAGACGCTGTTGAAAGGTATTCATCAGTATTACTTTTCTCACCATCACCATCGCCCTCCAAGGAGTTTTTCCAATTCTCATATGAGAGGGGGGTCTCCTCACTTGATTCTTTATCAGCAACGTAATTTTGGTAATCGACATCTCTGATTCCCATGCACATACTAGACATATCGGAGATTACTAACTCACAGTGGTCTTTATTTGTCTGAACTAACTTATTGGAGTCGTTATAATCTTGGCTTGCACCAACTTCATCACCATCGTTGTCAATGTAATCATTGGCATCATTTGGTAAATCATCTGCAAAATCATAGAACCCATCACCGTCAGTATCAACACATCCGTACTTTTCGGTAACTACTTTTGTCACACTCAGTACTCCATTTTCGTCCAACTCCGGAACGTATGCACTTGTTGAGTTACCCCACTCCAAAGGACATGAATCTGGGTTATTACCCTGGAGGTTATCTCCGTAACCATCTCCATCCATATCAACCCACTGTGTGATATCATAGATTGCGAAATCAGCTCCATCCGCTGTTGTCCAGTCACCTGATGGATCTGAATATCCATCATTGTCTGTGTCTTTACATCCAAGTCGATCTTCGGTTGAGAAGCCATTTTCACTTGGGCAATGGTCACCTCTGTATCCGTCGATTTCGTCGCCAAATCCATCAAAATCTGAGTCTGCCCATTGTGTAGGGTCATCTGGGAATCGATCGCCTTGTTCTGCATTCATGTTATCCCCATAGCCATCGCCATCAGTATCCCTCCACTGCCCTGCGTTTTCTGGGAAATCATCTGAATCATTACCATCCGGATTATCTCCATAGCCATCGCCATCTGTGTCAATCCATTGGGAAGAATCTACTGGGAAAACATCTGAGTTGTTTCCGTTGATATTGTCCCCGTAACCATCGCCATCTGTGTCCTCTGTTTGGGTTTCATCAAGAGGGAACGCATCCTGGCTATCTGTTACTCCGTCACCATCAGTGTCTAAATCGAACAACCTAACTTTAGAGGAAGTTGAAAACGAGGAGATAATGTATAGTTCACCAGATTGTCCAAAGACGCCAATCATGACTCTACCAGCAGATGAGAAGACTTCTTCCTCAGTGAAATCTGATTCATCGATCACGTGTAGTTTTCCGTTTTGGGTACCGACAAGAATTCGACCATCCTCTGCGATGGTTATAGATAGGATACTTTGACCACTTGAAATTGATAGTGATTCCATATCCCATGTGGTAAAATCGTATCTAAACAAGTCCCCGTTCGAGCAACCCACGATTATGTTACCACTGCCATCGTTAATTATACGAGTTGGATATGATGTGAAATCGGACAGACTATTCTCAAGAACTCCTTCCTGTGTTGTAATCTTTACCAAATTGTCTCTTCCACCAGTAACTATTCTGTCATCTGAAATTATCGAAACTGCAGTCATTGCAGTGTTGTGGCTGGGGGTAGCAATACTTGTCCAGCCATCAGAATTGTATTCTTTCGCTCTGCGTTCTCCACCAAAGAAACCAAACCACAGATCTCCATCTGTATCCCATACGACATAGTCGACAGAATTCGAGGTGTTATACCTAAATGATACAAGCCTCAGCTCAGTGTTTACGATATATACTCCATCAGTATGAGCTACCGCTATTTGTAATCCTGTTGCGTCTGGTGTTGCAGAATTTGCTGATACATTCAGTTCAAGAGACCACTGTGTAATCAACTCGCCACTACCCCAGAAATGCTCAGAGAGATTCCCGGTAGAGGTCAGTGTAAGTAATGTGGACGATGATGAAAATGAAGTGTGTATGAACCTTCCATCTACGGAGTCTATTACCCCTACTTCTAGCAGGTTTGATTCTGCTTCAACAGATGGTACTGCGGGGAGTAAGAGTAAGCACAGAACAACTGCTAGGACCTTCCTCATGACATACCCGAAACCTAAGTGACCTATGAATCGCTCGGAGTATAGCGTTTGATAGTATCATTGTTCGTCTTCGTTAGAATCGATATTCAATTCTGTTTTTGGTGAATTTACAGGTTTTAGTTTGGTTATTGGTGTAAGCGTAGCAGTCCTCTCTTCTGCAACAGCAGAGGTTGGTTTCACACCAGGTGCTGAACTGGGAGGAGGCCCTCTCCTCTTTGCTGGAATCAGAACCTTCGGTGAAACGGGTTTTAGAACTGCGGTAGCGGCCTTTTCAACGGCTTCCAATTTCTTTATTGGCCTTAGAACAGCAGTTCTTACTGGCTTGATTTCCTCTGTTTCTTCAGAAACTAATTCCTTTTCTACTTCGGGTACGATATCTTCGATTTCAACTTCCTCGACTTGAATTTCTTCTAACTCAGGCTCGATTATTTCCTCGATTTCTTCTTTTATTTCTGGAAGAATTGTTTCCTCGATAACCGTCTTCTCTTGGATTACTTCTGCAATTTCCAACTTTGGAGCTGATACTATTTGTTCTGCTACCGGCTTTATTTCAGGGGTTACGACTGCTGGTGCTTCGACCTTGGGTTTCTGAATTATCGGCTGTTGAACTACTGGTTGTCTAACGACCTTAGGTAGAATTGGTTGAGGCAAATTAATTTGCTGTGCAGGATTAATTTTAGCACCAATTGGAGCCTTTACTGGCCTTGCTAGTGGCTGCGCTCCACTGAGTGCTTTCGCTGCTGATTGCGGGGCCCTCATTCCAGATAATCCCATGGATGGAGAATGTTGAGCCGCTGCCTGTGCCATTGCTCCTCTAATCGGTCTACCTGCACTTGCACCCAAAGCGGTTGGACGTGCACCCAATGCGCTAGGGTCCACACCCATCTGAGGTTGCTGTGCCTGAGTACCTTGGCCTGAAATTGCTTGTAGCCAAGATTGACGCTTTTCTGCTCTGTTGTCTTGTGACCTTAATCTGTCAAATTCTTCTTGCTGATCTGCTAATCTTGCTTCATCGGCGTCAATTTGAGATTGAACCTTACCCTCGATAGATTCACGCATCTTTACTTCTGCCATTGCCTTGAAATCATCCATTTGTTGAGTTAGTGAGGATAGTCTGTCTCTTATTTCCGACCTCTTCACACCTAGTTGAGCCTCTATTTCTGCTCTGATGTTAGCTTCTCTCTTGCGCACTTCGATCAGAGCTTTGTTTCTCATGATTTCCTCACGCTTGTCCAGTTGCCTCTCTAACTGAGTAGCCACTTCTTCTTCCTTCCTTGCTCTGAATTGAGCTAATCTCTCTTCCATTTCGGCTTCAAGTTCGAGTACTGTTTCTTCCTTCAACAAGTCCAAATCTGTTTCGTGGGTGATTCTTTCATTCCTTAATCTACCATCAATCTCTGACATTATTGCCTTTCTTGCCGCAGTTTCTCTAGCCTGGAATTCTAACTCCAATCGCTCTGACCAATCTGTCTTCTTGGAATCATACCTTTCAGATAATTGATCGTGAAGTTCTGCTTCTCTCTCATATCTGAATCTTGCGAGTCTATTTTGAATCTCAGCCTCTCTAGCATTTCTGTAAGCTGCGAATTCTTGATCCATTCTAGCCTCAAGTTCTAATTCTATTTCTGATTCTAACGAACGAGAAATATCATCGACAGCCTTTGAGAATGTCAAGTCATATTTTTCTCTTAGCCTGCTCTTTCTCTCAGCTAATTTTTCGGCGTGCCTAGATTGTAACTGATTTTCTACTTCGCCCCTTAATTCCTCTTTCCTTCTGGCAACAGCAAGTTCTACGTCTTGCCGCATTCTCTCTTCCAGTTCTTTAGTTTCGGATTTCAATCTTGATTCCAGTTCATCCTGAATGGATGCTGCTATGTCTTCTTCCAGGCGAAGGCTTCTGCGCTCGTATTCTGCCCGCATTGTAGCTTCTCTTTGCTTCAACCTCAGTTTCAGTTGTTGCTCTAGCCTTGTTCTGATCCCTCTTCGAAGAGATTCCTCTCTTTCTGCTAGTTTTTGGGACTGAACTTCCTCCAACTTCTGAACCTCTTGTGTCTCCATTTCTCTGAAACGGTTTTCCATTTCATTCTGAATTGTTGCTTCCAACTCGCGGATTTTTCTCTGTAGTGATTGATTGAATTCAATTTCTAATCGCTCTCTTTGGAAGGAAAGTCTATGCCTGTGCTCGTCGGATAATTGAGATTCTAATTTTGAAATCACAGTCTTGCGATGTTCTTCGACTTTCCTTTCTTGTTCAACTGAAAGTGATTGCTTGAGATTTTCAATCTCTCTTTCCAATCTCATATCGTGCATTTCTCTTAGCCTGATTTCTTCTCTAGTCAGTGTTTCTGACTCCAACTGGGAAAGTTCATTTTCCATTTTTTCTCGTAAATCATTCTCAAACGCACT
>MDTC01130904.1_pt1 | contig 10903 bp, 9 predicted proteins | sample 811181 | NCBI WGS metagenome assembly MDTC01 (sample SAMN05326644, study PRJNA326480) | marine metagenome | isolation source: seawater | place: Pacific Ocean: North | collected 2011 | reverse complement strand
GAAACCCATAAATCAACAATTATACATACGAGCATGTGTCTTCGAAGATTTTGAAATGATACCAACCCTACACTCGAATAGATAAACCCGCACACAAACCCAGACACGACAAAAAAAGAAGAAGTGAGATCTACAAAGAATATGTCAATGGCCAACGTGATGGAGTCCAACGCTGATTCATGCATTGTATAATTTGAGGAACATATGCTACAAGATAAGCACATAATAAAGCATATTGAAAGCATGTTCAGAACATTCAGTAAACCGTAAAAGGTAGCTTCGGAAGCCCGATCTTCAAATTGAAACTCAATGCTTGTGTCCCATGTATCCAGTTCACAATCCGAGTTTTCATCTCCCGATTTCACAGAATTTGTTTCATGGTTCAGTAATCGAACTTTGCTTAATTTTACACAACTCTCCACTTCCATTTCCTCTTGCATTCATAAAAGTCAAAAAATGGCAATATACATTTGAAGCAAGCAAATGCTTTTTCACGAATTTAGGCATTTCCAACAACAACACAGACAAAACGTGTTCACAAAAACAAAGCAGAAAAAGTAGGGTTATATTAGAGTAAGTGCTCAATGTATCAATGAACATGCATAGAATGGCAAGTGTATCCATTCTTATCGTTTTGTTATGCACTATACTTCAAATTATTACATGCAACGCATATGAAATCTCATCTCAATTTTACGTGGCATCAGCTCAAAACTTTGAAAGTGACTGCAAAATCCAATGTCCATCCAGAGCATATGAATCTTATGTTACTTTGAATTATACTACAACATATAGACAAATGATTTTGGAACATTATGGTGACACAGAGGATGTAAAAAAAGCAATATTAGAAATTGAAGATTCGTATGAAGGGTCTTTGTTAGATGAGACATTTACCAAAACATGGAACACTACAAAATGTTTTATGTGCGATGACATCAAAGACGCGTTTAATAACACAATTGATCGCGCTTATTACACCATGGACAATGATTGCAATCCCATGTGTAAAAACGAGTTTCATTATTACCATCGTAGTCAATATGATGGCAAATGCATTAAATGCGACTCGAGTTATTGTACTAAAGGAGAATATCTTACAGGTGACACGTGTCAAGAATGCATGGAATGTGTGAAGCCAATAGAAAGACACTGGGAGTTCACAACAAATGGTTTACTTGATGACAACATGTCTTGTGCTGGTCAATGTGAAGATGGATATTTTGAAGATATTTTTTTTGATATTAGTTCAGAAACCGTGACAAAAGTGTGCTCGCCTCACCAAGAACTTGAATGTGCCATCAATGAGTATGAAATAAAAGGCACACATCTTACGGATTCTTACTGTGAAACATGTGGGGAGTGTGAGGGAATGAACCAGACTAAACTGTGCTCCAAATATCACAATGCAGTTTGTGAGATTTGTGATTTAGAGCTTGAGCATGGGGCCGTATACATTTTCGATAATTGCACAAAACAATGTCTGCCTGGATATGTAAAAAACAAGGCAAGTGGCTTGTGTGAGCATTGCTTGGACGAAAATGGAAAAGAATTTCAGTGTGTCTCTGGATTTTACATAAGCCAGGACAGACAAAACTGCACAGATTGTCGGCAATGCGAAGTAACAAAGCCAATGTACAGCGAGTTTGTTCAAAACTGCAACTGGAAATGTGTAGATGGATATGCGCTCCAAAACAATACATGCCAAAACCTGGACTTATTAATCGAACAACAGGAAATAGTACAATATTCTTCTGTAATGTGTAGCATAAACCAACAACTGGATTGCAACAGTGGGCGGCGAATATGCACATGCAAAGATTGCTCTAGTTTCCAAAACATTATTCGACCGGAGTCTAAACGTGAAAATTCCACGTGGAGATGGATTCAAAGTAGGTCGCAATGCAAATGGGAATGCATGCCTACGTTTTACTTCATTCGACTAACTTCTTCTATGGTCGATTGTGTATCATGGGAGTATTTTCAAAAGTCGGCCGATTTAGGGGTAATTGATGTGAGTAATATTGATGAAATACCCATTGAAAGGGTAGAAAGACGGGAAAAGATTCCTTTCAGTGAAATGATGTTATTTTTATGCACATCAGTGTTTACGATTAGCTTCTTGACTTGTACTATAAGATAAACTTGTACAAAACATCAAAAATGAAACAAATCCTTTTGGGAATCGAACCCAAACATCTTAATGGATGTCCATTCAAGATGATGCCAATAGGATTAAACGCACCTGTGTGGAAATGTGGCGATGACGGAAGCAAAGATTTGAAACGCCAATCACCTGTTCTTGTTAGTAATCAACAATCAAGTATCCTATGCTCTGTTGAACTCAGTGTCTCATCTTACTATGTGATTCGAGTAATTTCATGTATGTATCAAAGTATCTACAGTGACGAATACGAGAAATATAGAATCAACTTGTCAACAACATTGCACGACAAAGATTAGAGTTATAATGTACATAATCACACATCAAAAGCACTGTCATGTCCTTACATCAGCATTCAATTTAGAGATTATGAAAGCAATGTTTGGGGTACTAACAATTTTGATATGCATGCTATATATACAAATAGAATGATTTTTTTTTCTTTATGTATTTGCATATTAGCGTGTATGGCGGGTAAACAAAATGAAAAACTCGAAAATTATAACAAAAAAAAATAAATCTAACAGTGAGATAGAGCACGAATCACATGTTGAGTTGAATGTACGTACAACTTGTAACAGAGAAAAAATTATACATGTAATTAAGATACAACCCAATTCAATTGCTCGGTCTCTACAAGACCTCGAGGAAAATGTCCGTTTTATTTTTTGCACGAATGATTACATCCAGTGTCAAGTATTTATGTCCGCAAGCTACGTCCAATTCAAAATGGCATGCGCTCAGCAAATGCAAGCCAAACACAAAAAAAGTTGTCAAGTCAATTTGGGAAATGGATACTTAGCTCGCCTGGTGGATGACACCATAGTTTTGCTTTTTCGCCAGATTGAGTTTGGTTTACCAAACGAAGATACAACAACATTACATACCAAGAGAGATTGACGAATTTTGAAAATAAAAAAATGTTATTTAGGACTTGTTTAGGAGTTTAACAATCATGACAAAAGAAACCATGATAAAAATTGAACTTATGAATAATCATACGGGTCAGAAAATGTTGATGCAAAATCTCATTAGCGTTAACGGAACACAGCCAACACAGATACTAATTGGCAAAAAAGACTATCCATTCATTTTAAATGAAAGAGGGGAAGCAAAATTACATGTAAATGAGACCTTTACAACAAATTTAAAAAATAGTTATTTTGTACTCAGTCTCAATGTCCCCGTACCAGGTCCCATTGATTCCAATTTGCTTGGACCCGACAAAATGTTTCAGGATCGATGGCAAACAATAGTTGTTGATCCTCAAACAGTAATGAATGGAGGGGTCGCCAGGAAGCCAATATGCTCTGATTATACGCTTCTCGTTACAATAAGTCTGAATACAATAAATCCAGGTACAAAAGCACAAAAATATATGAATGTTGGATTAGATTTTACGCCAATTTCGACGTGTCAAAATCCATTCGAGGAACACGAAAAGATACTCAAATGTGCTCATGAAAAATACATTGAACAACTTTTTGTACTAACAACTGGCAGTTCACAAGTACCTAAAACCCAAGAGGAAATGAATACACTGACAGTGAAAGACCCAGAAAGAGCCAAGCTAATAGGCCAATTATTGGGAATTGATTTAAATATACAGGCAAAGGAATTGACCATGACTAATAGAGAAACCATGCCCATGCACGTCTTTTGGAAGATTATGCCCAAAGCACAGGAAAAATTCTTGCAAGACGCCTCCATTGAACGCATAGTATTCGGCATTTGTTTAATGCTTTCTCAATTGATTAATGAAAATCCGAATGTAACAATCAACTCGGCATGGCTCAAATTAAACAAACCCAAAATTAAAGAAAAGGTCTTAACACATTATTCACTGAATGCCTCCGAAAGTTACTGTTATGACGCAACAGTTGATACAAATAAGCTATTTAAAATTAATGGAGTGGTAATGTTTGGATCAAGCAAACAAGCCGATCAACAAAAACCAAATGGGGTTACTGACAAATCCCAGGCTCATTTTCTCTTCAGAACCAACATGAATCGTATCCTGAACGGAGAATACCTCAATGAAGATGGTAGTGTAAATCCATTTGTAATAGGTTCCATAGCTGCAACTTATGAATTGACAATTGGCGATTGCGAGGACGCTACATATCGTAAAGCACTCTTAGTTATGGAGATGCTTAAAGTGGCATCATCATCACATTCAGAAATCAATAATAGTTTAAATGTATTGAAATTGAAAAATAAAATGCCAGCAATAATTAACGCTTTATTAGTTGAAACATTTGCGAAGATTGCTGGAGAGATTACAATTACACCCACAGTGGGGGGTGCCAAAAGTGCTAACATGGCACAGAGCAATTCTGTTGGCCCCAATGCTCCTCAAAATCAAGTTCCAATCAACCAAACACTTGAAACATTCTTTGAAAATTTTAAAACAGAAAAGATCATGGGACATGCTTACGGTAAAATTTTGCAAGATTATATTGAAATTGGGATTGTGGATAATGGTAAGGTTGTAGCAACCTTAAAGGTGTTGACAGAAAACCCAAAAACTATGGAAGGAACTGCAACTAGATTGTCAATTGAAAGTCAAACGGCTATTCAACAGATGAATGCTGCCACGAATCTTTTTTTCTCTATGCAAATTGAACCAACCCTTAAAGATGTAAAACAAATACAAGACCTGGAACACATTCAACAAAATCTGACCCAGTTGAATAAAACCCAGGTTCATCAACAAGATGCAATTAATCTTTTGAGTTCAATTCAAGCCCAACTTCAGGCAAAGGAAACCAGGGGGAAATTTGACAGTGTCATATGCGCAGCAGATTCCAAAGGGTCACTGGGATCATTTTATTTTGGCAACTTGATCAGTACAGAGGGCCTATGGACAACCGTAAATGAAGACGTTGTGCACGCTGCAAAAAACATTGAAGGTAATGAGTATCAACTTACTAGTGAGCAATTTCAACATTTTTACAAGAAAGGATTGATTGGATTTGGATTCATCAATGACAATAATTCGGGTCTTGCTGGAATTTTTAAAATAAACGAATCTAAATTTGACCAGGACCCTAAAATAAAAAAGGCCATTGAAGAGTACGCAAGTATGTGGACATCAATGTCTTGTCCACACACAGAAATGGAAAGTTACAGGAGACAAACATTGCTTGCCTTGCAACAAGATGCTAGGAAACGGGGAATGAACGTTGAACAAATTAAATACATTACCGATGCGTTTGGAGACCCAAATTCCGGCGTTACGATGAATACACGTGGTCTAAACGAAGAGGAATTGACTTGTTTTGTCCCATGTAAGGGTTACGGTGGAAAGCCTGTACAAAGAGAATTAGAAAAGAAGGGTTGTAAAGTTTTGCCAATCAGTGGTACCCAGTTTGTTTTTCTACACCCAATCAATTTGATGCACTCTAGTGTGTAAAATAAAAAATATATTTTCTTCAAAAAATTCATGTCATTGTGCCTTTTTCAAGATGAAAAAAGTTTCACCCGAACTTAAAAAAATCCTACAAGATGCCAATATTTCCGGACCTGACTGTGATAAAAAATTGACAGAGCGGAGCGCGTATGTTATGCATACATACATTAAGTTGATTCACCTTCGACTCAAACACAACATACCCAGTGAGAATTGCGTGGATCAAGTACAAAACAGCCGGATATGTGAGCTCATGACCATATTAGACAACCAAGGCGACGAAATTCCCCAAAAAAGAAAATGTTTCAAACCAAGTTAACCAAACAAAATTTATTAATACAAATTACACACTTTAACTCGACTGAAAGACCCTATTGCACACAAACAAAAGAACTGTTGTGGCAAAGGTAGTAATATCAAACACAACATGATAGTCTTTAAAACCATTGTTTTGAGATATTTGATCGATGGTGTGGTCTCTATCTGTTTCATATACGTATCGCAGCGTCCATAGCCCTAAAATGGAAAAAAGGGCAAGCAAATGAATACTGTAATAAAGAATATTCAAAGTCAATCTACATCCTGTTTTTTTGGTATACCACGCCACCTGACAACACACAGCACTAGCACAAAAAATGTAAATGCTATTTGAAGTTAATTGTGCGTAAAACCCCTCAGTTAACGCAGCATACAGCCCACATAATTGTAAAAATAAAAAAAGACCCTTGTATTTGTCTGTAGATGTAAGACTAACGCAAAGAGGGGTAAAGCAAATAATTGCTAAATGAACAAATCCCCCAAAAAAAACACCACGATTGTCCCTGGAATACAAGATCATACAAAATAAAAAAAAACCTGTTAAGTGCAAAAGAATCATACTTAAGGTGAAACACGATACATGAGAACCCCACGTTTGAGCATTACTGTAAATGTCTTGATTTACCAGTGATAAATTGAATGTGGGACTATTTTCTTGTTTCGGTATCTGCTTCTTCACTTGCTTCACACCATTTGCCCCTTCATTTTTGCTTTTAGTGTACAAGTTACCAAGCCAACCTAGAGCAGTGTGGGAGGTTGAAGAAATTGAGACTTTGTCATTATGTGTATTTTCTATGTCATGTGCAGATTTCTCTACAATATTTTTGCCTGACTCTAGATTACAGCTTCCAAAAATTCCATTGATTTGCAAACGTTTGTTGTGCAAATTTACATCGAATGATTTCATTTATTTGTTTACAATAAGCTGGTTTAATATGACAATAAAGGTGTTTTGTTTGTTATCCCACCATCAAGATTCTGAAATCCTATGTCATATGACAGTGAGAGCACAGATTTGGAAACAATGCATACAACAAAAATTTCATACATTGCTATCACCCACACAATCCCGGCAACAGAAAACATAAAAACACGCCAGTAAAGGTCTCGTGAGGCGTTTGTGTGGCAAATATATGACCGGTGAATCCGAGAACGTGCAATCCACAATAACAATATCATATGCATCACATGTGTAGTTGTCAGCAAAAAGTAAGCAAAATAAGTTTCGTGGACGTGATACTTGACCGGCACAAACACCCAGTGCGCGGCCCAATACGCAGAAAAACGAAAACACAAGTGAGAAACCAATTGTAAGCGGAAATATGCATTCTGGAAAGCACAATAGCTACATGCGTACAGAAATACAGTAAAAAAAAACCACGGCCAAAACCACGTGATTTTGGAATTTATCGCAACACAAAAAAAAAAACAAAACTGCAGCTAATTGATCAAGTATGTGCCAGAAACTGTTGGTTGCAGGATTAGACCACAACATCAAAGAAGCACAAAATGAAACAAAAAGATTGATCAAAAGTACACACTGGGCAACACTACGGAGAGAAAAAAATCCATACACAAGGGGAAAAAGCATCCAAACCGAACCTATGCCCAAAACAAATTTGTTTTGTGCGGGAATGTCCTCAACATTTGGCGCCATACATATCCCAAATATCCCAATAGTTTAATATAAAAACTCTAATTCATAGCATAAAATGAGTATAAGCAAACAGTCTATGGACCCTCTGATGCATAACCTGTTGCACATGGTAAGAAAAAATCCAGATGTAAGAACATGCATTCTTCGCATAAGTAACGCTTGCATGGCAGGAGAAATCAACTGCCGCGAAAACCATCGTCTGATTACCCCCTCACTTCTAAAAGTCATTCAAAAACACTACCGCCAGTTCTTACACAACGCTTTAGAAATGAGCTTCGTATGTGGGTTCGCAGCATTTCATGTCCGCCGTGAAAACGATATCCCTCTACCGTTTGTATTGCCACTGGGAAGCTTTACATGGACAGCCGAAGCATGCGAACCACATAGCAAAAAACGAAAATATGAGGACCATACACCCATATGCCGCTTTCGAGTTCGCATGCTTTACGGAAACATCAAGGAATCCGACATTCACATCATTAACTTTGAAACGCCAATGTTTGTTCCTCTCAATTCTCGTCACGAACAAATTGACGACGCATTCTTGCGCTTGCAAACACCTTTAGCTCACATCCTCGAAAAGTTCGAGATTGTTCGCACGTGCATGCGGGTCGTGTTTGAATGCAATAAGTGGAATATTAACAAACACATCGTCGTAACTGAAAAGTTGGAACTGAAAGACCAAACAACCTCTGGTATTCAACTCCTAGATGAATTTCGCCGCTATTCCCTCACAGGCACACATAACATGATGCGGGAGGGCATTCTCAAACTCAGAACACGGGAAAACAAAGATCTTGAAACTGTCAACGATGCCGCCATGCATTGGATGACAGACCAATTCTCTGAAGAAAAAGACGCAAAGGTACACATGATGCCCCCAAACATGCAAATCCAGGAACTCAGCAACATTGATTACGGAAAGGACTTACAGTACTTTTCCGAAGACTTTTTGGCCTCTGTATACGCATTTTTTGATGTCCCGCGCACAAAGGATGTCAGTGGTTCCCAAACTACGGCATCAGGTGAAATGATGTCTCGGCAACAGCACCTCAACATCATCAACACATGCAAATACCTTGAACGCGTGGCCACAATCGCATATGCCGTTAGCTTTCATATCGATCCCAACACTGTCGAATTTAGCATCACCCCGCAAAATAGGTTGGATATAAACTCATCCGCAGACGTAAAGGCACTCTGCGACGCAAACGTTTGGTCTGAGGGAGAAAGGGGGCAACTCAAGAAGCTGTATAATATGCAGACAAATTGAATGTTTCTTTGTATTTAAGTATTGTTGTATATTTGGTGTATAGAGAACCATGCCAGTCATTGATTTGACCAATGGTGATAGTGACGACGAAGAAAAACATGAGAAACGAGAAGATGAGAAACGAGAAGATGAGAAACAAGAAGAAGATCCGAAAATCAGCAAACTGCTTCTCTTGAAAAGTTTGGCGGAACAAGACCTTAAAAAAGCTCAAGAAAAACTCGATGAGTATACGAAAGCCAAGGCTGATGCGGAAGCCAAAGCCAAGGCTGCTGAGGAAGCCAAAGCCAAGGCTGCTGAGGAAGCCAAAGCCAAGGCTGATGCGGAAGCCAAAGCCAAGGCTGCTGAGGAAGCCAAAGCTAAACAAGAAATGGAAAATATTTTTTGTTTATTGACGACGAAATTGAGAGAGATCAAAGATAGCATAGTTCACAATACCTGTGTGCTTTGTAACTTGGAGAAGCTTATTCCTGATAAGATAAACGAGAACATAAACTTCACTGAGTTCATTCAGATGGTTGACGAACGCATAATCATCAAAAGGGAAACTTCTGATCAACCCGAACTTATTCTCACCTCTCGTGAAATTCAACAAAATGCCACCGAAAATCTTCAAAAACCTGCAGGCGAACTTAAAAAGGTCCTTTATTCTCTATCGTTCTTTGTAGATACATTTCAAGAAGTTCTCAAAACAAAGGTCGACGCAAAGCAATTTAAAGATATCGTAGATGGGACATTCACAAATCCCTTTTCACAAGAACATCGATCGGAAAAAGTGATTGAAGGGAAGAAGGCCGTGGATGAGAAAATTGAAGCTCTGGCGCTTAAAAATGATGTTCTTCATACCCAAATCCAGGACCTGCACACTAATCGAGATGCTCTGATGCAAGAAGTCAAATCCCTTCGTGCTGAATTGATTACACGTCCTAAAACCTCAGGAGATTCAAGTCAGGTTGCAAAAGGGGAGTGTTCATCACAGGGAGAGAAACCTAAGATCTTTTCTTTCCTTGGCAAGGACAATTCCGTAACTAAGATCATAGAAGGCAAAATACAGTACAACGCGAGATATGACAGGATTGTTTCAACCGCCTTTGAGTTGGCACTTACACGTGCAAAGAGCAAATCAAAGTCCCCATTATTGAAAGGAGAAGAATATAAACTACTGAGAAAGTTGCTCAAAGACGCAGAAAAGTCCAAGTCGGAAATCATGAAAACCATTCTGCAATCTGGCAACGATGTTGGGAACGGCAAAGACAACATCTATAATCTTACCGATGCTGAACTGAAGTTCTGTGTGGCTCTTTGTGCCGCAGCAGAAAAAAATGCGAATTTATGGCCGAAAATACTTGAAGTCAAAAAAGCTGCTCCCAAAAAAACTGCAAAGAGGAAGCGGTCGCAATCCAATGAAGGTGGGAGTCGAAGTAACCGTAATAGAGCGTAATAAATAGGCACAAGACCACCGCTCCCACAACACTACAAGAGCGATGGACGTGTGCCATAGTATACCTCGTAGGTGACTGTATGTAGAAACAAATATTTTATTCTCGAGTATCATTTTTAGGCTCGTATATGTTTAGCTTGAAATGAAAAAAAAAACGAATCGTTTTTGAATTTTTATGTATAACTATATGTTAAAACACTTTATGTTTGCAAAAACACACCCGATGCTTTGAACATGCATGTGCGAGCGATGGCGCTGTGTGTGTTGGGTGTCACATTGATTGACCTATTCACCCTAGTCTTCTAAAATGGATATGTCATCTTCTGACTGCTCAGATGACTGAGAAGTTTCACTTTCGTTTGAGTCAAAAGGTTCCTCATCGGAATCTTCTGACGGAGTTCCACTTTCACTTCCGCTTGATAGTGGTACATCAGAGCCAAGGGTTTCCTCATCAGAATACTCAATTTGAACCAATTCGTCGCAACGTTGTCTCTTAGGAGGACGTTCTGATAATTCGAAACGAACCGAACGATCAGAGACACTACCCGATTCATCAGAGCCACTACCCGATTCATCAGAGTCACTACCCGATTCATCAGAGTCACTACCCGATTCATCAGAGTCACTACCCGATTCATCAG
>MDTC01111306.1_pt1 | contig 10903 bp, 8 predicted proteins | sample 811181 | NCBI WGS metagenome assembly MDTC01 (sample SAMN05326644, study PRJNA326480) | marine metagenome | isolation source: seawater | place: Pacific Ocean: North | collected 2011 | reverse complement strand
CTTGGGCGAGACCATAGAGATGACCACGCTACGAATGGTAACCTCTTCAAATGACTTTATTTGATCGCTGCCTTTGCCGTCGCCTTCACAGCTGGAGCTTCAATTGGCTTCGGCGAGACCTTGAGAAACTTTGTCTTAGCAGCGGGCCAATCGGCCATCAGTAGCTTGCCGCGATCGGATTCTGTCTTATCGATGTGCTTGTAGATGAGTTCCTGAACGAACTTTTCATCATCACTGTCCGAGAGAGGCGTCGCCACTACCATCTCAGAATTGTAGAGCTTCTCGAATACGCCATCCTGATCATAGATGTAGGCCACGCCACCGGACATCCCTGCGCCAAAATTCTTCCCGACTCGCCCTAAAATAATCACCCGACCATTGGTCATATACTCGCAGCCATGGTCACCGCATCCTTCGACCACGGCAGTTCCCCCTGAGTTGCGCACGCAGAAACGTTCGCCCGCCTGGCCGTTGGCAAACAAATGCCCGCCGGTGGACCCATACATCACTGTATTGCCAATAATGGAATTCTCGCCCGGATCGAAGCCTCGAGTGACCGGAGCCTTGATAACAATCTCGCCTCCGCACATGCCTTTACCGACGTAATCATTGGCTTCACCTTCAAGGACAAGACTGACACCACCACAGAGAAAGGTGCCGAAGCTCTGCCCCGCGCTACCTTTGAGATTCACCTTAATCGTGCCCCCAGGCAAACCGTGGTTGCCGTGATGAAAAGCAATTTCGCCTGACAACTTGGTGCCAACGTTGCGATTGGTGTTGAACACTTTGTGAGAAAGCTCAATCGGCGTCTTATCTTTGATCGCTGCACGAGCACCTTGTAGTATTTTATCATCTAGAGGGGCGTCATGGATGCCATCATTACGTTGCATGCTACAGAAACGCGGAAACTTCTCCCCTTGATCTTTGGCCACGTCCTTCAGCAGTCGGCTAAAGTCCAACTTATTGGCCTTCGGATGATCCTCAATACTGCGCACCCGAAGAAACTCTGGGCGCCCCACGAGATCATTCAAGTTCCCCACCCCCAGATCCGCCATGATTTGACGAGTCTCATGCGCTACCGCATTGAAGAAGTTGATGATATGCTCAGGCCTACCTTTGAACTTTTCACGGAGGTGTTCCTGCTGCGTAGCGATGCCTACAGGACAAGTATTCAAGTGACATTGCCTAACATAGACGCAACCCATGGCAATCAAAGCAATGGTACCAAAGTTGAACTCTTCAGCCCCTAACATTGCCGCCATTACAATATCGCGACCAGAGCGCATACCACCGTCTGTTCGCAACGTTACACGGTCACGAAGGCCATTCATCATCAGCACCTGCTGGGTTTCAGCAATACCAATCTCCCAAGGCAAGCCGCAATGTTTAATGGAACTCAACGGTGAAGCTCCGGTTCCCCCCTCGTGTCCAGACACAAGAATAATATCGGCATTGGCCTTGGCCACACCAGCCGCAATGGTCCCAACACCAGTTTCAGCAACCAATTTCACGCACACTCGTGCTCGAGGATTCACCTCCTTCAAATCGTGAATCAACTGTGCCAAGTCCTCAATAGAATAAATGTCATGGTGTGGCGGCGGACTGATCAATGCCACACCTGGTTGGGTATGGCGCAATTTTGCAATGATGCCATTCACCTTGTGACCAGGCAATTGACCGCCTTCACCAGGCTTTGCACCCTGTGCCATTTTGATCTCAATCTCCTCGGCATTGGCTAGATATTCAGCATGAACACCAAATCGACCTGATGCGACCTGCTTGATCTTACTGCTCCTCTCCGTGCCAAAGCGTGACGCGTCTTCTCCGCCCTCACCAGAATCTGATTTGCCACCGATGCGATTCATAGCAATCGCCAACGCTTCGTGAGATTCTGGACTTAGCGCGCCCAAAGACATGGCCGCGGTAGTGAACCTCACCCTAATGTCTTCAATTGGCTCGACTTCTGTGAGCGGAATTGCCGAATGCCCAGAGTTAAAGTCAAACATGTCGTGCAAGGATACCGGCCGGTTGGCCTTAAGGTCCTCGACGTATTGAGCATATTTATCAGAGTCATTATCCCTCACAAAAGTATGAAAATTTTTGATCAACGGGTTTGCCAATGCATGCATTTCACCGGTCCGACGCCAACGTAAGTAGCCCGGATCCTGCAACTTGAGCTTAGTCAGGTTTTCTGGAACGATCGCGCCAAAGGCAGCTTCGTGGCGGGTGAGAGATTCTTTCGCGACATCACTCATCTCAATGCCACTAAGCTGCGAGGGAGTTCCGTCGAAACACTGCGCAATCAATGATTCGCCAATGCCGACAGCTTCGAAGGTTTGCGCACCTTGATAACTATTAAGCACAGAAATACCCATCTTGGACATGATCTTCAAGACACCTTTCTCAAGAGCTGATTGGTAATTCCTGAGGCCTGCTGCCAAACTCGGCACAGCGCTCAAGGCAGGCTTGCGCACAGTCTTATCCTTCTCGTAGATTTCAGCCACGGTTTGGCAACCGAGGTAAGGACAAATGGCGGTGATGCCATAGCCGAACAAGCAGGCCATTTGATGCGTGTCACGGGCTTCCCCTGTTTCAAGAATCAGACTAATCTCCATGCGTTTCTCATTTCGGATCAGGTGCTGATGCACCGCACCCGTGGCGATCAATGCTGGAATCGCCACGCGCTCATGGTCCATAGATCGATCTGACAGAATGATTAAACGGATGCCGTCAACGACAGCTTGTTCAGCATTTGCGCACAGTTGATCAACCGCAGCTTGCATTCCTGCTTCGCGTTCGCTGGCAGGCCACGTAATGTCTAATACTCGCGATGGGTAGTCCGAGCTGATCGCTTTCAAACTCTCCAACTGATGCGGGAACAAGAACGGACTATCCAAATGGATCACACGGGCGTGATCTTGCGTTTCCGTCAGGATATTGCGCTCCGGGCCTAAATCTGCGCTCAAAGACATCACCAGACGTTCGCGGATCGGATCGATCGGCGGATTGGTCACCTGCGCGAACAACTGCTTGAAGTAGGTATAGAGCAAGCGCGGCTGGTAGGAGAGAATGCTCAGCGGTGTATCATCGCCCATACTGTAAATCGCCTCCTGCCCACCTTGGATCATCGGGGTGACCGACAATTTCAACTCTTCATCGCTGTAACCATGGGCAGTTTGTTGCTGCCAAAGCGTAAGCAGATCTTCACTCTCTCCATCTGCCGCATCAGGGGCAGGCGAAACCTGTTCCGAAAAGTTGAGCCGGTTCTTGAGCCACTCGCCGTACGGCTGACGTGCAGCAAGTGTGTCTTTGATTTCGTTGTTGTAGGAAACTTCGCCAGTGACGGTGTTGACTGAGACCATTTCACCCGGTGCCAAACGGCCTTTGCGAGTCACGGTAGCATCATCCAAATGCACAACGCCCACCTCGGAGCCCACGGTGAAAATGCCGTCGCTTGTGCACTTGAAGCGGAGTGGGCGCAGACCATTTCGATCCAAAGAAGCCGCCACTGTCTGCCCATCGGAAAAGACCAAGGCAGCTGGCCCATCCCAGGGCTCGCTGAAGCAGCGGTGGTATTGATAAAAGTCCTGCTGGGCATCCGGAGTAAAAGGATCAATACGCCAAGCGGGAGGCACTAGCATTGCCATGGAGTGCTCAACGGACCGCCCGCTCAAAACAAGCAGTTCAAGAGCGCCATCGAGACTCGCAGAATCCGAGGCGGTCGGGTCTAACAGCTCGTCAAACAATGCTGCATCTTTCGCTGACCAACAATCCATCCCTTTGACAAAGTCACCTGCGCGTGAATTGAACCAGTTGCGATTGCCACGAACTGTGTTGATCTCTCCGTTGTGTGCCAACATGCGGAACGGCTGCCCAAGCGACCAGGTCGGGAAAGTATTGGTGCTGAAACGTTGATGATAGAGGCAGATCGCCGTTTCATAGACTGGATTGCTCAGGTCATGGTAAAATTTGTCCAGAGCGGTAGCCACCATCAGCCCTTTGTAGCTGAGCAAGCGAGCAGACAAGGAAGCGATGTAGAAGGGATCGATGCCCTCAGCTTTGGCTTTGATCTCAAGTTCACGGCGCGCCAAGAACAAGGTGCGCTCGAAGGCATCCCCGTCCTGACCTTCAGGTCGGCCCAACATCAATTGTAGGATCTCCGGACGCGTCGACTTTGCCTTCTCACCTAATTCTTTGGGATTCACCGGCACCTCACGCCAGCCGTAAACGATCACGCCACGACTGCGTAGAACACCTTCCGCCAAGACCTTCGCCTTGAGCAACTGGGGTCCATCTTCGCGAGGCAGAAAGAAGGTGCCAATTGCTAACCTAGAGGTGTCCTCGAGAGTCACTCCCAACTTGGCAAGCTCCGGCCCAAAGATGCCCATCGGAACTTGAGTCGAAACTCCTGCTCCATCGCCCGTCTTGCCATCGGCATCAACTGCTCCGCGATGAGTCACATTGCACACGCTCTCGACACCATACTTTAGAATCTTGTGGCTGCGCTCACCTTTGATGTGTGCAACAAAGCCGACCCCGCATGCATCGCGTTCGAGATCCATTCTGTGTAGTGTGTTGGTCGGTAGCTGAGTGTGGTAGTGAGTGCTCATTTGTAATACTTGGTCGCCGCTGGTTGATTGCTGGCAGCAAGAGGGATGCCGTTGCCGGCCTTAACGATTACCGGACCCGCAAATAGGCGGCATTGAAAGAAGAAGGCTTCTTTGCAAGGCAGCTCTCGGCAGGTTTCACGGTAATTAACGTCATTCTAATAGGGAACGTCTCGCAGGCGCGAGCTGGGCAGAAAATGTTGTACGCATTTGGAACCTTTTCAATGACGGAAATTATCGTGCAGGTAGTGCCCTTCGCGTCCCACGATTTCCATAAATTCGAGAATCTTTTAGAGTGATTCGTCTGCCTGAACCACCATTGTCTATTCGTCTGACTGCGCATTGGAACGACCATAGTCCGATCGCAAGGTCGCTGGTGCCACCCGGTAATTGCTATCCATCCTTGCGCGGAAACGACAGCGGAAAATGGTCGGTGACTCTGGAAAGGTTTCCAAAACCGACGGTGCTTGCCAATTCACTGACCAACTCTCTCAATGCAGCACTTCGTACTGCTTTGCTCAACTTTGGAATCACTAGTTATAGTCCACACTCGAACGGACCAATCGCCTGTCCGAGTTGGCCAAGTCACCGGCACTCGGTGAAGCCGAGTCGCACTGGGTTAGCAGGTCAATCTGCGAAAAATTCACCCCCGTGCCCTCCCAACTCAGCACGAGTCACCCCGAGTCAAACAGAGTTAGTTCTCCAGATTCACCAGACTGCTCCGGCCAACCCCATTTCGACCATCCGGTGAACCAATCGTACTGCTGATTGGTGAATGCATAGCCGTTACCATACACCCAAGCATGCGGCTCGGTTTAAGTAAAACTTGGCTGATGAGGCCGGCAATGAACTTCGTAATGCACCTCACCGGAGCTATCCCCAACTGCTAACAATTTGAGCGGGGCGCTCATTCTCCCAGCCTGGCTCATCAGTTTTGCCAAAGCGATTGATGACCTCCTGCCAGTATGCAGCCACCTTGGCATACTACCTGTGGTTCTCATACACCTCCGCCAATTCTTCCATCGCGACTTCTACATACGAAGCATAACGCACTGCTGTAGTTCGTTTTTCCAACCAAGTGATAAAGTTATGTCACGCGTCTCAGCCGCCCACTACGGTCTCTCAGAACGAATTCTTCACGCCCAAGAGTGTGCAGATTCTCCACCAAACCGCGCCCAAACTCATCCCCTTCGTATGCTTTTGTCAACGGATTCAATTCCGCAAATTCCGATCTATCCTGACCGTCTAAGTAACTCGTCAATATATATTTAACCTATATATATTCGGCTTCAGCATCATAAATACTGGGGTGCAAATTGAGCGCTCGATCAAGCAGCCAAAACAGTCGCCCTCCATCATTGCGCTCCAAATCCCAATTTACGGAACAATGAAAGTGTTGCACTTGACCATTGTCCTCCAGAGGAATCCCCTCACGGACTGGCATCTGCAATTCATGGAATTCTAGCGAGGGCAAGCGATCAAGACTAGTGAGCCCGTAGCATGCTGTACTGCCGACCAAGATCTGAGCTGCTTTCCAATCAAAATTTGCCAAGTCTTGCGGATTTACTCAAGCACCCGCAGAGCGGATTACTCGGTCAACCAATTGCAAAGCACGGGTGTGATCCCCTCGATGAGAATAGACCCAGCGAACACTATGTGGAATGTGACCAAACAAATCCCCGCGTTTGTATATTGCCTTCAGATCGCTCAAGCTCAGCATGGATAAGCGCGCCCAGAACGAGCACTCGCCAATCACCAGCGTTTTGTCGTATGACAAGCTCAACAAGTGGCTCGACTTCATCAGGGCGTTTACTTCGGCCTAGCGATCGCACAGAGCACTGCAAAACGTTTCCCATATACTCACCGCCCGAAGCCCATGCCAAGGGCTCTGGGACCGGGGCTACCTGCGAAGAAATGGTCAACCCCTGTTTGGAGCCTCGAGCGATGGCAGGCAGTCGCTGAGCCTCCAGCTAAGAAAAGACGCGAGGCAGTACTGCCAATAGCAAAACCAGAAGCACGACGAGAAGGAGCTAGGCGTGATTCATTAAACACAGGCCTCTCGGTCAGTTCACGCCTGCTGCGCAAAAATGAAACGTGAAGACCGACTGAAGCAAGGAATGACTCCCTCCCGAGCTATCAATAAACCGCGGCACAGTCGGACCAGGCTCAATTACAACAATTCAACAACGCATTTAATTTTTACTTATTTACCATATAATCATCACTTAAATAACTGCTGATCATCAATTTGGCGATTTTAATTTACTTGCACGTCGTTGTTGATGGTTATGTTTGTTCCATCGGTGACCAACCGCACCGAAAATTTGAACTATTTGTTAGGAATCTCCGCTTGTGTGTCGCCACGAATGGTAGATCTTCGATCACGATACGAAGATTCACCGCACTACGCTCCATCTTTTTCGCTGTAATCGCAATCATCGTTCTCAGTTCCTGCGGTCAGAACCTAATCCCCCCAGAGGTTTCCGGCCTGGGTAATGCCCTAAAAGGTGCCGCCAGCTCACTCGAGGGCATCGCAGATGTGGCTGATCCAGTCGCCGCTGTAAACAAAGCCAAGGAAGCTCTGCCCCACCTTATGGAAACCGCGACTCAACTTGCCAGTGTGGGAGTATTGATGGCTGAATTGCCAGGTCCGGCGAAGAATATGGTGGCGCAAGTGGTAGACCAATTTCGTTCACAGATCAAAGAATTAGTTGACAAGGTAAGCGCCATCAGTTGGGACTGACAAGGCGGTCAGGCAACCGCTGGACAAGATCACGGCAAGCCTAGCCGCCCTGCAAACAGACTAGTCTTGCAGTCTTCGCAATGCCCTTGCCGTTTCTCCTTGGTTCGCCTGGGTAGCTCAGTTCGTTGTTTGGACAAGAGTTTGCGTCCAGTGGCCTTCATGCTAGAAGGGGACCAATAGGCTCATGGTAGATCACACTTTCCAACACCGTTATCTCGCCACCTACAAATGGATGGTTTTGGGCAGAGTCCTAGAAGAGCGCATCGCCAGTCTCTATCGTGCTGGTGGCAAAATTGTTGGTGGAGTCTATTTAGGCCGAGGCCAGGAGGCATTTAGTGCTGCCTTGGGAGTGTCGCTGAACAAGGGCGATGTGTTTGGGCCTCTAATCCGGGACATGGCGGGTCGATTGGCATTTGGGGAACCTTTGCTGGACCCTGTTCGCACCTACCTTGGGTCTGCTCTCGGCCCAATGCGTGGCCGCGATGGCAACATCCATCGTGGACGCCCTTCCGATGGCATGCCTGCGATGATTAGCCATTTGGGCAGTTTGGTTTCTGTGGTCTCTGGCATGGTGATGGCGCGTCGTATGCAACGCAAGCCTGCATGCGTTGGAGCCTCATCCATCGGAGACGGAGGTACCTCGACGGGCGCCTTCCATGAAGCCATGAACCTGGCAGCAGTGGAAAAACTGCCGCTGGTGGTAGCAGTTGCGAACAACCAATATGCTTACTCCACACCCACCAAGAAACAATATGCCTGCAACAACTTAGTTGATCGTGCCATTGGTTACGGAGTGATGGGGTACTCCATTGATGGCACCGATTTGGATGCCTGTTTGACCACCTTTGAAACAGCCATCGACAAAGCGCGGACCGGCAATGGTCCTCAGCTAGTGGTCGGGAAATTGCTGCGTCTGGGGGGTCATGGTGAACACGATGATGGCTTTTATGTCGACGCCTCCCTGAAACAAGAGCCTTATGGCGGCGACTGCGTTGAATTGGCCAGGGTAAACATTCTAACTCGCGGGTGGGCCAGTGAACTGGAACTACAAGCTTGGCAGGCCGATAGCGTTCGCGAGGTTCAACAATCGGTGCAACAAGCCGGGAAAGAGCCCAAACCTTCCGCCACTGAGATGGGCTGGGAGACTTTGGCCAGCAGTCATTTGGTAGAAGGGGGTGAAGCCTGATATGAGCATTCCATATTTGGCCGCCATTCGTGAAGCGCAGGCGGAGGCACTGCGCCGAAATTCGTCAGTATTTATATACGGACAAGACGTGCAAGGTTTCGGTGGTGCATTCAAAGCCACCAAAGGCCTGGCAGAATTATTTCCAGGGCGAGTGATGGATGCACCAATCAGTGAAGACGCAATGGTTGGCATGGCCATTGGCGCCGCCATCGAAGGCATGCGGCCGATCATCGAAATGCAATTCGCCGATTTCTCATCGATCGCTTTCAATCAGATCGTTAATCAAGCCGCCACCCATTTTTGGCGAACTCAAGTGCCTTGCCCTATCACCTTGCGGCTGCCCTCGGGTGGCACAGCAGGTAGCGGCCCATTTCATAGCCAGTCGATGGAGGCAATCTACGCCCATTATCCAGGCCTTATTGTGGTCACTCCTGCTACTGTCGAAGACGCCTATTCCATGCTGCTGGAGTCGATCTTCTTGGACGATCCAGTGGTGTTCCTTGAACACAAACTGCTCTATTATCATCTCAAAGCAGACCGACTGCCTGAAAACAATCTGCCAATTGGCAAGGCGCGCATTGCACGCTCAGGCCGCCACGCCACTCTGGCGACTTATAGCGCCATGCTGCACGAATCGCTAAAAGCTGCCGATATGATGGCTGAAGAAGGTTACCAAGTGGAGGTCGTGGATTTACGCACCGTCAAACCCATCGATACCGACACAATCCTAGGTTCTGTTGCCCGAACTGGTAGACTATTGGTCGTGGGCGAAGCCTTTCCTTGGGGCGGTGTCAGTGCTGAAATTATCGCCCGTGTCACGTCAGAAGGCTTCGATTTGCTCGATTGCCCTCCAAAACGCTTGAATGCCAAAGACTCACCAATTCCTTACCACCCAAACCTTTGGAAGGTTCACCGCCCCATAGCCGAATCTATCTATCATTCTTTGTCACAGTTGGTCCGATTGTAGCTGACCAAAAGGGACGCAACTTTTGTCTGCAACGCGGTTTTTAAGTATTGTCGACATTTTTCTAGTAGTCCTACCATGAATTCCATTCTCGTTCTCACGATCACCGCGACACTGATTTTCACATCTTTCGTGTCGGCGAAAGATCGCAACGATTTGACCGCCGCAGAGAAAGAAATGGTCGGTCATCTCTATGCCAAAGTAAGGCATCACGAGAAAGTTACCAAAGCACGGGAAGCCCACGAAGCAGCAGTGCGCCATTACCACGAGGTACTTCGCAAAGCTATGATTGCTAAAAAGCCTGAGATCGAGCCAGCGTTAGCCAAAATCCGTATGAATCCGGGTCTTCTCGCTGACGCTATTTGGCAACGACGCAACCGAGACTTTCTCAAGACACTCGATTTTCCGATGGGCAGCCTGTCCAATGACGAACGAGATCGCTGGAACCGTGCGATGAGTAAATTGAGATCCTCGCCAACAACACAAACTTTCAGCAAAGGCTTGGAAGCTAACCGCCAGCGCCAGGCACAATTGCGCAAAGAGCAAGGGCAAGCTTTCAGCAATTTCCGGAGTAAAGCTCGCGAGCAATTGTCCAAAATTGATGGAGGCTTGCAGCCTATCTTCGAGAAGTTTGATCAGAAGAAGTCTTCGGCCAGATCAGCTTCCGACAAACCTGACACCAAATTGCCTCACATTCCGGATCTGAACATGCCTGAGGTAAAAATGCCTGACATGCCAATGCCGGATTTTGACCAAGAATGTTGATCTTGGTTGCTTACTTGAGACCGCTTAATTGTTAAAAAGTCTGTTAGTTCCCGATTGAACATCCTGAATATATTACAATCCGTTTTATTATGATTATTAATGAATCGGTGCCTAATTGGGACTACCTGATCGACCGTTGCGGAGTGCACCGCGTTTCTCGGGCAGATACACGCCTGGGCAGCGCTGGGGATTTGTAAGGTTTGGAAAGCCTTTGCCTGCGAAGATGAGGACGCGAGAGAAGCGTTGGAGGTAGCATTCAACGGCTATTAGGGTGTGGTTGATGTCGCGGGCGATTTCGGGCGGTTCTTTGCCTAGCCCATTTCTAGATGGCAAGAGTGCGATGGGTGACGCCGGGGGTGGTACCTTTCTGCTAGCTGTGTGTGTGTTAATATCTTGTTTGTCGCGTAAGGTTTGGATGTCACTGCGAACATTGAAGACGTCACAGGTAAGGATTTATGCGAGGTCTTCTGAATCGATTAATATTAGTGTAACTCCGGTCATTTAACATTCTTTGAGGCTTTTACCTGCGCCTTGGTCGGCGCGGACACATTCGCATCGAAGCTGACCGCTTCTGAGGGGAGCTTTCCCGGAATCTTGGAAGTAGAGCTCGCGAATGACGTCGACAACGACCTGAGCTT
>MDTC01103827.1_pt1 | contig 10903 bp, 8 predicted proteins | sample 811181 | NCBI WGS metagenome assembly MDTC01 (sample SAMN05326644, study PRJNA326480) | marine metagenome | isolation source: seawater | place: Pacific Ocean: North | collected 2011 | reverse complement strand
GCCGCCCGACGAATGCGCTGTACGCGATGATGCCGGTTGCTGCGACAAGGCTGGCGGCGTGCGTCCATGGCCACAGGGCCACACCCGCCATGGCGCCCACCCCGAGCCCCGAGAACAGACGCACAAAGAGCTCGAGCAGGCGGCGACGCTCGTGGATGCGTTGGAGTCGCGCGAGCGGGGACCGGAGGTTTGCGGGCATGAGCGTCCAGTCGTTGGGGACTGTGGAGCAAGGGGTGGGGGCGGTGTACCGCTGTGTTCACATTGGGGGAAGGTGCCGCACCGATTTGCTTGCGTCTGCGTTGCACCGAAGACGTCCTGCGAGGGTTGGAAGCGTACAGGTTTCGATGGCTCAGGATGCGGCTCAGGCGGCGAGCGGGCAGGCGGACATGTCGAGCCAAGAGTGATTTTGGGCGCGGCAAGCACGGGCTTTCCACTGCCGGGGAACGGCAGCGCAGGTTCCCGCATCGCGAGATGACCATGGTGGGAAGCGGTCGGGTGCCCGACCTTGGACCGACGAGGACTCGTGTGGGGCGATCGCCGGATCATCTGGGTGTGGGGAGCGCCAACATGGTTCCACTGGATGGGGTGGCTTGGGGGTGGGCCAGATGACCGATCTGTCGGACGAGGGAACGCTGGGGGGTGCATTCGTGGATGCTTCGGAGAACGATGCCGTGTCGTATCTGTGCGGTTTTTTCGCTGTCGCAGCTTGCGTCAAAAACGAGCGAACCTTCACATGAGTGCCACAACTGCAGGCTGGCCTCCTTTTTCGTCGACCGAGATGTGCGATTTCCCATCAGTTTGCGAGGTACCCGACCGATGGACCAGCGTCGAATCCGGATGGCTTCGCATGCAGTCTGAACGTCCCCAGCCCGCTTCATCGCCGATTCCGCCCGATCTGGAGCGGCCACGGACCTACGACCCGGGTGTCGCCGTCGCGATGTCGTGGGCCGTGGGGCTCTGCTCGATGGCGTACTTGCTGTCGATGGTGCTGGTGGGACGGGTAGACGGAGCATTTTGGGTTGACCTGCCGCTCCTGTTGTTGTTTGCATCCTGGTGCATGCTCGTGGCGATCGGGCGCTCCAGCCTGGCCGCGCAGTTCGTGGGCTGGGCCGGGCTGGTTGTGATCTTTGCCATCGCGGCGGTTTCCGGCGGCACTTGGTCGCCCGCGCTGATGCTAGCACTGGTCCTTCTTTCCTACGTGGAGTGCTACCTCGACCGCGCGTCGACGATGCGCATTGTGGGCGCTTGTCTGGCAGGTTTGGTGGGTCTCGGCACGCTCGAAGCCATGGGGCTGCTGCCGGCCCCGCGCTACACCCACTCCTCGGTAGAACGTGCTCTGATTACCGGTGTATCAGTCATTCTCACTGCTGTGCTCCTGGTGGGGCGATGGGACGAGCGGTCCCGCACGCTCACGCAACTTCGGCGCTCGACAGAGAGCCTGCGGGCGGTCAACGCCGTGCTGTATTCGACCCGTACCGAAGCCGTTGCACGGGCTCGGCAACAGCAAGTGCTGGCACGACTCACGGTGGATGCCTTCAGCCTTGCCTCTACGGTGAAGGGAATGGAGAGCCCCGAGCTCCGAATGCTCTTGGCTCGCTGTTGTGCCGTGACCTTTTCAGAGGTCGGCGATGGATGGATCTCTCTTCGACAGCACAACACCGCAGCTCCCGTGCTTGTGGAGTACGGTCAACCGAGCGGCTCTAAAGGCTCTTCGATGTTTGCGGGCCGCTGGCCTGTGCACGTGCTCGGGAAGCAGTGGGGAGAGCTGGTCGTGGAGTGTCGCGGTCCTTCTGGGGAGGCGGCGGTCTTTTCTGCAAATGACCGATTGTTTGTGGATGGTATTGTCTCGCTGATATCGGCCGCCATGAGCCGGGTCGCCACTGCCAGCGCACTTCGCGAGAAAGAGACGCTTCTCCGCAAGGCGCAGCGGTTCGAGAGCGTGGCGTACAAAGCGAGCGGTGTGGTCCACGATCTGAACAACGCGCTCGCATGCATCCTGCAAAATGCAGAACTGGCACGCGAACAGGTAGAGGAAGGGGGAGACGTCCTCGAAGAACTCGACGGGATCGTGGAGGCGGTGATGGGTGCCACCTCGATTTCTCGCCATCTCTTGCGGAGCACGCAGTCGCCCGAGACCACCCTCGTGCAGCGGGCCTCCTTGTCCAAGATCGTGCGAGAAGCGCTCCGCTCGCAGGGAGCTGCCTTTGGTCGCAACATTCGGCTCGACTGCGACATTGCTGACTTCGATGGATGGGTGCCCCTCTTCCCGGGATCCGCCCGACAGGTGTTGATGAACTTGGTGGTGAACGCTCGCCAGGCGATGCCCGACGGGGGCTGCCTGCAGGTCGAGCTTGGGCAATGCCTTCGTGAAGGAGGTGCGCCCGAAGTGTCGCTGCGTGTTTCAGACTCCGGCTACGGGATTCCACGCCACCTGCTTGGCAAGATCTTTCAGCCATTGTTCACCACCAAGCAGCACATGGGCGGTACGGGGATCGGCCTGGCAACGGTCCACTCGATTGTGACCGAAGCCGGTGGGCGGATCGAGGTTCAGTCGGTAGAGGGTGAGGGAACCACATTCGTGATCCACCTGCCCATGCTCGATGCAGCGGCCGATGAGCGTCGGGCCGACTCGACGGGGAGGTGGACGGGCGGCGGCGCGACCATCCTGGTGGTGCACGACGAGGAGCAAGTTCGAACGGCCACACTCCGAACGCTCGCTCGGTTCGGGTATCGCGTGCTCGAAGCGGAGACCCGCGAGGAGGCGCTGGAGATGGTCCGTGTGCACGGCTGTGATGTGGACCTTCTGGTCACCGATACGACCCGCGATGGCCTCGACGCACGTGCGCTGGTGCACTCGGTGCGCGACTCGGGCGGTAGGGTCCCAGTGGTGATGGTCACAGACCCTGCCGACCTGGACTCTGAACGTCTCGGCGACACGTGCATGTTGGTGAAGCCGGTCACATCCGAAGCGCTTGTCGCCACCATAGAAGGCCTGCTGGCCTCAGGCCAGGAACGCCAGCACGGGACGGACTGGCTCCAGACTGGTTAAGGGCGCCAGCCTCGGATCTGGAGTGTTTTGTGACCGTTGTCCCCATTCTCGCTGGCGTCATTGGCCTGACGCTCGGCTTCGCTGTGAAGCGGCTGCAAGACTTCAACGCCATGTCCATCTGGGTCTGGCCGCTGATGCTCCTCGCGGGTGCTGCGCCCTGTTTGGTCGCCTACTCCACACTGCACCCTGGGGCGGCGGTCGACGTGGCCGAGGTGGTGGCGGAAAAAGACTCTGTCGAGCTGCATGTTCCGCCCGACCACTCGCTGATGGTGACTGCGGTGCTCACCGAGGAATCGGATGAGCCCGGAACCGACAAGACCCACTACAACCTTAAGATCAAGGGCGTCGGATGGGAGGTTTCGGCGGATGGCACGATGAAGCGAGAGTCGGCCACGGGCGGAGCCAAGATTGATGCACTCGGCCAGCAGGGGATCGAAGAGATTGGTGGCAAGCGGGGCAGCAAGCTTGGGGAGGACCTCCAGGATCGGCACGACCTCCGAGAGAGCGGTGATGTGACCGTGACTGTCACCAACTGGCAGGGACTGGCTGTCGAGAAGCTGATCCTGGAGGTGGTGCCGTCGCCGCCTTCCGATGTAGTGATGTGGTCATTCACCGTGTTGGTGACCATTCTGGGACTGGTCCTTGGTGTGCGTGACAACGCGGAGCGCTTGGCTTCCGACCTCGCCTTTCTGTGTTTGTGGGGCGTGTACATGCGCGACGGCGTCACGCCTCTCGACGACTGGCAGGAAGTAGGGCTCGCTCTGGTTCCGGCAGCGCTCACCGGCTGGCTGGGAGTCGCGGCGATCGAGTACCTGGTGATCAACTACTTCCACTCGCGCGCGCAGGCCGCGGAGGCGGAGGAAGAGGCTGCAGCGCCCGAACAGGAGGCTGTGGTTGAGGAACCGACACCCCGCCGTCGGGGCGGTGCTGCTGCACGTCGCCGGGCGCTTCAGGATGGTTCGTCCGACTCCTGACCCCATAGGGGCTGGGGCCGATTCGGCGTCCATCGGACTGGCGTACGGCCTCTCAGGCTTGTGGCCTCTCAGGTGCCACGCATCGAAAGGATGCGCACTTCCCGGAGTTCTGGCGCGTTGGTGTCGAGCGAGGCGCCTGCCGGGCTACCGGAGACGCGCTGCGGTCGAGCGGTCGGGATTTGTCGTTGGAGCGGGACCCGACGCGATAAAGTGGCGGCGACGAAGCGTCGTCCGATCCGACGACCCCAATCTCTACTCCGAGGCAGCATGAAGCGTCGCTGGACCCGACACCGGCTTGTGGCATTCGACACCGAGACCACGGGACTCAATGTGTTCGATGGCGACCGCGTCATCGAGTTTGGTGCCGTCGAGCTTGAGGTGGGGCCCGACGGGGATGTCGAAGACGTCACCCACCATCAGTTTTTCATCAACCCGGGGATGCCCATCCCGCGGGCGGCTTCCAAGGTCAGTGGCATCACCGACGACGATGTTGCGGATGCTCCGTCGTTCGATCAGGTTGCGGAGCGGGTTCGAAAAGTTCTTTCGGGCGCTGTGTTGATCGCGCACAACTTTTCGTTCGACCGCAATTTCCTGCGGGTAGAGTTGGAGGCGGTCGGGCGATTCTGGCCGGCCACGGTGGCGGAGGTCGACACCTTGCCGCTGTCTCAGCGGTTGATGCCGAAGATGCGCTCGCACCGTCTCGAGGCGATCTGCAAAGAGCTGGGCGTTCCGCTCGACAATGCCCACCGAGCCTCTCACGATGCCGAGGCGTGCGGACGGGTGTTGGTGGAAATCGCGCGTCGTCATGGAGCACCAGAAGACCTCCAGGGCTTCGTGGAGTGGGCGGATGCGGTGAGCCCGCCGCCGGATACCGGGCATCTCGATGTGGGGCCCGACGGACATCCTCGGTTTCTCACGGGCCGTTACGAGGGCAGTCCCGTCGAGCGGCATCCGGACCATCTGGAGTGGATGATCATCGCCCTGGAGCGACGAGGCGACCAGTGGCACCCGAAGTTTCCCGAGTCGGTCCGACGGTGGGCGCGACGCTGGCTTCGCGCCCGAGCGGCTGGTCGAGGGCGCACCAATCCGCGCAGTCAGGGGCACAGTGACTGGACCCTCGAGCCCCCGTTGCAAACCCGCGCGGAGCGACGAATCTGATGTTGGGTGCCTGGGTATTGTCGATTGGCGTTGCGGGGATCTTCGTGCAGAAGGACTGCCCGCGACGCGCCACGGTCGAGCAGCTGGATCGAGAGGTGCTGGCGTGTCGCATTCGCCTCGACGAAGCGAAAGAGACGGCGCGGACCTGCGCGGATGCCGGTATGCCGACGGCCCTGTACCGCGAGCTGTTGCAGGCCTACGCCAGCACGGAAGTTGAGGTCGTTCGCGACGGGGCACGAGTGATTGTGAGCGTGCCCGCATCGGTGCTCTTTCCGACCGATGCCGTTGAGCTCCGTCGCGAGTCTCGCTTGGTGGTCGACTTGCTGGCCACAGCGCTGAAGCTCCATCCGGAGACCACGGCCTGGGTGGTGGCCCATACTGATGACTCTCCACTTTCGCGCCGTGTTCAGGGCCTCCATCGCGACGCGCTGGGGCTCACACAAGCACAAGCGGGATCGCTGGTGCGCGTATTGGTCGACGAGTTTGAGGTCGATGGTAGACGCCTCGTCGCGGCCGGCCTCGGCAACGCCCGACCACAGGTCCCCAACGAGACCGATGGAGCGCGTGCAAAGAATCGCCGGGTGGACGTCATCATCGGTCCCTCGGAGACCTGGCGCTGAACAGGTACGGTGGGATCGGCTACGATGGGTGGCGGAGGCAAGGATGATGCGTTTCTACGACCCGGTCGGTGTGCTCGCTTCTGCTCGATTCCCGCTGATGGCCGCTCTACTGTTGTGTGCGAGTGGATGCGGCAAGGGCGACGGAGACTCGTCGAATGAGGAAGGGGCCTCGCCGGGCCCGAGCGTAGATGAATGCGGCGACGTGGATGGCAGTGGTGGAGACTCGGGGGATGTGCCAAACATTCTGGGCGCGTGGAATGCCTCGTTCGCTACGCTGGTGTACAGCGATGGCGGATGTTCTGTGCCTGGGCTGGCCGCCGACGACATGCGCACGCTGCTCGATGGCGTGATGTACATCGAAGGTCGGGTGCCGGATCGGATCTACGCCTCCTTCAACCGCGAGGAAGAGCGGTACTTTGGAATCGAAAACGCTCAGGGCGGCGTGGTCTTTACCGGTTCCAAGACCTTCTCTGGGCATGAGCTGTACATCTCGATCGGGGGCCTGCTCTACACCCAGGGGCAGGTCGATCGCGATGAAATTCGTGGGTACGGCTACATTGGCGTGGACCTTGACGGCGCGGACACCAGCATCGACTGCTGGCTGCAGGGTGATTTTGTTGCGCTGCGCAGCGGCGTCTGACTGCTTGCTGCGGAACCAGGGAGTCGGGTGGCCGACCATCTTCCAGAACCAACCCTGTTGCAGTACACCCCAGACTTCATCGCTTCGATGTGGGTGGAGCCCTCGCTCGTGGGGCAACAAGACGCCGTACTGAGTGCGGCACAGAAGCTCGACCCTGTGGCCAGCGACCTGCTGGATTGCATCCGGCTTGCGGTTGCCCCCGGAGATCCGGTGCCCGACCGCTTTCGGCGCGACATTGAGTCTGATGGAGAGGACCTCTGGCGGCTTGGTGCGCTGGTTCCTCGGGTGCGACCCTCAGAGGGAGGCACCCTGGATCCCCGCTACTATGCCGGGATGTGCCGTCTGAACGACGTGTTTGCGGGGGTGCCCCTCTGGCCGGAGCTGCAGGAGGCTCACCCCTACACGGCCCATCCGCCGCCGTCGCATCTTCGCGCGGATGCCATCATCGTGGCAGCGGTCCTGGAGATGGCACCGCTGCGGCTCACCCAAGCTGGGGTGATGCGGCGCGACGACCACCGCCGGTTCTTGTCGTCGATGGGGGAGGATCTGGGGCGCTGGTCACTGGCGCTCGCCTGGGCGCAGGCTGCTGGGCTCGTCCGCTCTGCTGGGCCGGTCTTGAGCGGCTACCCGGAGTCGAAGCCGCGACCGATCTCCGAGCCTCTCTTGCTGCTCGGGGAGGCCGGTGTCCAGACGGCCGGTGCTTTGCTGTTGCGGGTCGCGGGCACGGGCTGGGTCGATCTTGGCCAGCTCTCCGAGGAGCTGGAGGCCCGCTGTCCGGAAGTGCTGGCTGCCAAGACCCGACCACGGACCCGTTGGAGCCGTCGAGAGTGGAAGTGGCTGCAGAGTGCGGCGGCAGGCTTGCACCGAATGGGCCTGCTGGAAGCCCATCTGAACGCCAATGGCGTGGTGGGATTTCGGGCTTCATCTCCCTGGACGCCGGGCGATGGGGGCTTTCTGCTCACACCAGACCGGGACATCCTCGTGGATCCCCGTGAGGTTTCGGAGCGGATGTATGGGCGCTTGTGTCGTGCGGCACCGTATGTCGATGGCGACGTCATGCATCGTCACCGACTCACGCAGGATGGCGTCACGGCCGATCTTGCCAATGGATACGACGACCTCTTGGAATGGCTGGAGCGGTGGTCGCGCACCGGCGTGCCGGCGAATGTGGCGACTGGGATTCGGGACTGGCAACGGTCAGCGGTGCGCATTCGCCTGTTTACGGGCGTGTCGGTACTCGAAGACCCGACTCGGGCTGAAGATCGCTTCACCATCCTCAACGGGCCGGCACCTGCAGAGGCGCGGCAGCTGCAGTACCGCGGGGGGCCACCCGCTCGGTTTGAGGTGGTCGAGGGTGTGATCCGCGTGCCTTTTGGCGAGGATGCACTCACGGTCAGGGTGCTGGCGGATCGGATCGGGATGCCGGTCGATCCCGGACCGCTGGGATGGCGATGGGAGATTGCCCCCGAAGCACTCGACGACCCGGCCGACTTTCTCAACACACTCCGACGCTTTCATGAAGGACCACTGCCGGGAGAACTGGAAGCCGCTGTGCTGGGCGCCACGGGTACCCTGACGGCGCGGTCCGAGGCCTGCACGATGCTGGTGCTGCCGGAGGCCGCTGCCGATGCGCTCTGTCGAGACCGTGTGGCGGGACCGCTGCTCACACGCCGCCTTGATGCACGCACGTGTGTGGTGCTGGCGTGTGACATACACGTGCTTCGCCAACGCCTGGAGTGGCTGGGGTTCGGCTGGCAGGTGGGGCCCGACAATGAAGATGCGTCTGATCCCGACACCGCACCCATCGATGTGCTGGCGCCGTAGGGCTCAGCTGGTGGCCGATGAGGCAAACGCCCGAGCAATCAAAGCGGCGTCTTGCAGGCGCTGCTCGAGGTCGTCCACCACCATGCCATCGAGCTGGAGACGCACGGTACCGTCTTCGACCTCTGCATGGTCGTATCGCTCGAGGAGGTCGGGGAGGTCGATGGTGAGGGACTCGAGGCCACCCATCGCCCGGAGTGGATGTCGCAGCCTCCGGCGGGGAAATCCAGCCACAATGACCGTCTTGAGCGGCGGCTTGCTGGCCCCGTCGAGGCGAACGTGCATCGGAACGCCGTCGAATTCACCTTCGATTGCACAGGGCTCGCCTTCGCGAGACGCCTTGAAAGCGAGGCCTTGTTGACCCGCGAACAAGGCCCAGGGTGCGGTCTGCTGCTCCTCCGCGGCCTGGGCGAGCGTGAGAGCCCGAGCAAGGAGTGGGGGCGTCGCCGCGGGGTCGGCTTCGGAGGTCCAGACTTGAACCCATCGCGTACCGAAGCGATGGTCGGTCCCGTCTTGGGGAATCCGCAAGTTGGGGCGACGGGGGCCGCCAGAGTTCGCGATCGGTACATGCAGGGTCACGACCGCCACGGCTCGACCGCCAGCTGAGCGAGCGAGGACCGCCGTGCGTCCGGCTACCTGCCCTCGCACCTGCGTGCGCTGGGTGGTGTGGAAGGGGTTTCCCATCGCTGTGAGACGGTGTGCGGTGGCCTCGGCCCAGACCCGCTCGTCGGCGCGTCGCAGCCGGATCATCCGGTGCACAGCGAGCCCAAAGACCGTGGCCAGCAGCATCAGCGAGACGGCTGCGGTGATGATGATGGTGGTGATCAAAGGAAGACCGAGGGCTCAAGTCCGGAGCGGAGCGGCCCGCAACGGGTGGATCCCGATGCGGGCCGAGAGACCAGTCGGCCTGCTCGCGTGGTACATCACTGGTATCTCAGCCAAATGCGGCTGTCAGGACTCCGCACCAATCGTTGCTCCTTTCGCAGTGCCGGGTGACGGGCTGGGCCTCGGCAACGGACGAGTCCACGGTCCCAAACGGGGTGGCTGGGGCCATGGTCTGGTTGGTGATCGGAAGCTGTGGACAGGAGAAGGCGCAAGGTTGTGCGCGCTTGGCAGAACGGCTGAATGGTTCGACTACAGCTACGACCGCTCGGGATCGCGGTTTCAGTCCACGGGTCAGGCTTCCACCTCTTGGGATGCCAGATGGGCGAGCAGGGTATCTCGCACTTCCGAGCAGCGTGCAGCCCCCCCTTGATCAGTGGTCCGGCAGCCTGCTTGCGCAGCGGCAATGATGGCGGCCTCGATGCGGTCGGCAGCGATGGTCTCGCCGAGGTCTCGCAGAAGCTTTACGCCCGTTTGCACCATTGGAATTGGGTTCGCGAGGTCCCGCCCCACGAGTGTCGGCGCCTTGCCGTGTGGGTTCTCGAAGAGGGTCACACCCTCGCAGGTGGTGGTGGTGGTGGACGCCGTCAGTCCACCTGCGAGTCCGCTGCACAGGTCGGAGACGATGTCGCCAAACAGGTTTCCGGTGAGCAGGACATCGAAGCTTTCAGGCCAGCGTACGAGCCGCATGCAGAGTGCATCGACAATCACTTCTTCGGTCTGGATGTCGGGGTATTCCTGTGCCACCCGCTGGGCGGTCTTCAAGAAGAGACCATCCGACTTCTTCATGATGTTGGACTTATGCACGATGCTGACTTTCTTGCGGCCGTGCGCGCGCGCCCATGCATAGGCGTGTCGGGCGATACGCTCGCAGGCGGTAGCCGTGGTGACCTTGATCGCCTCGTAGACTCCTTCTGCAACGGCATGTTCCATGCCGGTATAGATTCCTTCGCTCGCCTCGCGAATCACCACAACATCGATATTGGGAAACCGAGCAGGGGCTCCGGGAATCGCCCGCACTTCTCGCATCATGCACCAGGAACCGAGACTCTGCCGGAGCTGAACGGCGGGAGGAAGCTGGCCGTGGGTGCGAACACCCGACAGGCGGCCACGCACCAGCCGCCCGGTGCGCTTTGCGCTGTCGAGCAGCGGCTTCGGTACGTGATCGGTGGCGTCGAATCGCTCCCACTCGATCAGCACACCTGTGGCCGCGATGACCTCTTGCATCACCGAGCTGGTTTCGGAGCCGACCCAGGCACCGGGGAGGAGGGTGACCCGATGGAGGACCGTGGAGGAGTTGATTGTGTTTTGCATCATTGTCTTCCTACAGCGCGTCGATGATCGCGTCGGTGAACTGGTCCGTATTGGCCGACCCGCCGAGGTCTCCGGTGCGGACTTCGCCTTTCTCGAGGACGTCGTGGATCGCTCGCTCGACGCGATCGGAGATCTTGTGTTCTCCCACGTATTGGAGCAACAGCAAGGCACTGTTGAGGACCGCTAGGGGGTTGGCCAGGCCCTTGCCGGCGATGTCTGGAGCGGTACCGTGGACAGCCTCAAAGACGGCGATTCGGTCTCCGATGTTGGCGCCCGGCACCACACCGAGACCGCCCACCAAACCTGCAGCAAGATCGCTCAGGATGTCGCCATAGAGGTTTTGGAGGAGCAGGACGTCGTACGGGGTTGGGTCCTGCGCGAGCGCAAATGCGAGAGCGTCGACTGGAAGTGCCTGCTTTTCGATGTAGGGGTACGCCTGACCGAT
>MDTC01097427.1_pt1 | contig 10903 bp, 9 predicted proteins | sample 811181 | NCBI WGS metagenome assembly MDTC01 (sample SAMN05326644, study PRJNA326480) | marine metagenome | isolation source: seawater | place: Pacific Ocean: North | collected 2011 | reverse complement strand
GTTGAAGATCATTTAAATCACTATTAAGAGAGAAATTATAAAAATATAATCCGTTTTTACAAGAACCATGTGATTTATAATATGGTTCTGTATATTCATATATACCTATATCCATCATTTTTTCTCTATAGTTACCGTCAAATAGAATACCAAATTGTTGTAGAATATCTTTTTCATTTTCTAATGTATAATTTCCTGTAATAAATATATTTGTTAATTCATTATTAGGATTAATACCAGGACCCAATCCGTTAGGATAATAATTATTATTATAATTATTATATTTATAAGTACCTTGTCTAGGTGCTAAATTTACATTTACAGGTAAATAATCATAAGGCCAGTTAGTATAGTTGCTCCATTCGTTTCTTAAATTAATATCGTTGCGTTCTAATGTAAACATCCAATTCGAAATAAGACCTCCTGTATTTACTTCTATTTTTTTTGTTCCAGAAACATTTTCATATACATGTTCGTATACTGTTTTAATTAAGTATTGTTGATCTCTTGATTTAAATATCATTGCTTCATCTTCACTTAAAAAACAATAACTTGCATATAAATGAATATCAGCATTCCAAAGAACTCTTTTATCCTCATAATCATTATCATTTAATTCAACACTTGGAGGTGTTTGTAAAAAACGATAAAATTGCATATAATTCTGTGTAAAATTAGGTGCAACACGTGGATAATTATTTGAAATATCCATAACATCACGTATTGTAAATAATTCACTTATTGGTTTTAATTTAATGTTGATATATAAATCATTATTATATAATGAAGATAATGGAAATGCTTGTTTACTACTTGTAGAAAACCAATTATGAAGTGGTATGTATAATTTTCTACTATTAATAGATGGTGTAGAACCATTAACATCTTCTGTATAAAATGCGTTAGGATAAACATTGTTACGTTCATTAATGTTAGATGGGTCATATAATTCAGGTATATTACCTGACATTTTGTTAAATAAATTTTTTTTGGAATTAGTATAATCTCTACTTATTAAATGTTGAATATATGAACCGGAATATTTTTGTAAAACTTGTCCTCCTGATGTAATTTGAACTTCGTTAATAATTTGACAACCAATATTCTTAATCCATTGAAATTCATATCCACGCCACTCTTCGTTTGAATTTTGAGGTGGAAAGATAGGACTCCAAATTGTTGGAATATTTAAAACTAAATATGTATCCATTAATAAATCTGCATATTTTGGTATTTTAAACTTAAATGTTGATTCTTCTGATAATTTAAGTGTTTTTAATCCATCATAATCTATTCTAAATTTTTGCATTCCAAAATTTGTATATTTAGAGTATTTGGATTTAAAGAATGTTTTTTCAGGATTACCAATTAAAATTATATCTTGATTTCCTGTAGCAACTAAATCTAATATTCCTCCTGCCATATTAAATATATATATATATATTTAATATTATAATATTATTTATATATATATATATATATAATACAAATGATATCTCAAATTTTTAAATCGCATGTAGATAAAATGATATTAATAAATTTATTAGATAAAATTGCGTATAAACATGATACAAAATATATATTTGATAATGACTGTTATAAAAGAGCTGTTATGTTAAATGTTTTAGATGAATTTATTAATGAAATTAGACCATATTACCATAAATCAAAACAACATTATATAGATAAAAAAAAGTCATATAAAATGTTATCAACCGTTATTAGACAAATTTGTAGATTAAATGGAATTTTTTATAAACAACAAATAGTATATTCGAAATCCACATATGAAATTAAATATCATATATATATCGAAAATAATGCTATTTTAGTAGATGTAATTAAAAAATAAATTAATCAATAATATTAATATTATATTTATTTATAATATTAATGCGTTTTACAATAAATGAAGATGAATATACAGCATCAGATACATCATATAGTAGTTATTCGTATTCAACGGAATCAATATCACCATTATCAAACCCTAGTACAAGTAATAATACAGAATCTACATACCATTTTATTTCTAATGCTAGAGAGGTTTTATCTCCCAGAAGATCAGTAGTGTCAGCAAATAATGTATTTGCTGTGTCAAATGATATTGAATTAAATATATACGATAATGATAATAGTGTAAGTGATAGTGAAGAATCAAATTATATAAAATTATATGGATATAATTGTACTAAATTATTATCAATTACTATGATATTTATATATTTAATAAATTGTATTTTAAATAATTCGTTATCAAATGGATATGATAATTTTACGGTTTTAACTTATCGAACATTAAGCGGTTATCCTGAATGTAAATCTATACAAAATGAAGTATGGAGATTATTTACTAGTACATTAATACATAATAATTTAACACATTTATTAGGAAATATATTATTTTTATTTATTTATGGATATTATTATGAAAATATATATGGATGTAAAAAAATGTTATTAGTATTCTTTTCTGGAGCATATTGTGGTTCACTTTCTTCAGCATATATTAATAGATATACAATATCGTTAGGAGCATCACATGCAATATTTTCTATTAATGGAGCTTTATTATCGTCAGTTATAGCAAATAATGATGTATTTTCATTTAAATTATCTATTAGATCCGGTTTAGTATCCTTATTAGGTATCATACTAGAAATAATAACATATACAAATTATTATTCAGATACTACTGGATATATAGCTCATTGGGGTGGATGTATTAACGGATTTTTAATAGGTGCTTATTATTCAAATAATAATTTTAATGACAGTAAATGGAAACATTTTTGGAGAACAACAGCGTTAAATTGTTTTATACTATTAAATACGTTTTTAACTGTAGATTATATATTGCATGATAATAAAAATAATGTAATGAATGAAAAGTTTCAAGAAATAGACTTTAAATCTTGTTGTCATCATAAATTAAATTATGATGATGATAATATTATATGTCTTAATAAATTAGAAAAACTTATGTTAGTTTAATTACAATATATTTTATTAAGTAAATATCCAATATTGTTATTAGCTTTAGGTAATTCATCTAAATTTAATTTAGAAAACCAATCATAATGTTTGCTTTGAATAATTTCATTTACTGGAAGATAAATAGCAATATTATTTTTAGATAATTCTATTTCTTCATCACTCATTAACATATGTAATGTAATAGGTTTATTGTTTTTATCATAATAACCTAATATTTTACCGGGTATAACATTACATTTTTTATCATCTATTAAATGTAACAATTCTTTTTCTAAACTTCCTCTAAATTTCATTTCATCAGTTAAATTTCTTAATATTTTGTGTTCTAAGGTATTTATTAATTTTAATAATGTATTATTGTTTTTAATAGCACCAAATACATTAAAATTTGGAAAATGTGACGTTTGTTCGGATACTATAGAAGTAGGTATAGATTCAGAAACAACAAAGGTATCTTCGCTTACATAATCTGAAAAAATATTTATTAAATTATTAAAACATAATAATGATGATGGTACATGTAAACCACCATATATATATACCAAGTGTAATAAAGCTAAAAGTCTATATTTTTGTTTATTAGGTTCAGGTACAGCATCTAAATTAATATTCCATCCTGGAATTAAATTAAAAAAACTATTATCATCAATTAAACAAATATTAAAAGATTTATCACATTTTTTAATCATTGTATCTATAGTTAAATACAATATAGGTTTGTTTAATTCATTTGTATTTCGAGAACCAAAACTTAACCAATTCCTATCATTTAATTGATAATCATTATGAATCCATAATATTGGTTTATCGCTTTTTGCCAATGATGATTTATTTACTAAATATTGTTGAATTAATTCAAATTCAATATTATCTGATTTTTTATTAGATTTAATATAATAATTAGTAAAAATTAATGCAACAGATGATACTATTAATGCTGAAAAAACATATTTCCCGATTGTAGGATCTATTTTCATATTATAATATTAGTATATTATTATTTTAATATTAATTTAATAATCTTAAATTTTTCCAAAATAAGTTATTCATTTTTTCTTGTTCTTCCTGTTTTTTTAACATTTCATATGCATCTTTATTTGCAATATTATTTTCTATGCTTTGTTTTTGTCTTATATATTCATTAGATTGTTCCATTGACGGTAATGTAAATTGTTGTGATGTACGTTCATTATTTAATTCGAAAATATTATTATATTTTTTTTTTGCTTTAAAATCTTCATCAGTCACAGGAATAAAGGTTTCAGTATGTGCTTTTTTTACATCATTATATGATAATGATGAATCAAAAATATTATTGGATGAATAGTCACTTATATTTTTTCTATTAATATTTGAACCACCATATGATAATGTATTACACATATCTTGTATTTCTTTATGAACTACAATATCTTTAATTGCTGATTGTTTATATTTATTAAATTCACCATGTAATTGAGAGATATTTTCTGCTTTCACAATTGATGTATTTTCTTGTTTTAACCATTCTTCATAACCATTTTCACTATCATTTAAAGAATATTTATCAAACATTTCATTAAACCATGTATTAAATTCTATATTATTTTTGTTAATATTATTAATAATATTTTTCTTTTCTTTATCAGAATATTCTACTACATTTTCATATTCTGTTTCATTATTATTTGTTCTTTTCTTAAATTCATATATATTATGTACGTATTTATATGCTTTGACAAAAAAAATAAAAACTTCCTTAGGTAATTTACTTTTATCAGGGTGTGTTTTATAGACAATTTTTTTTGCATTTTTTAAATCAGAAATAGTAAAATCAGGTGTTAATTTAAATAAATTTAATAAGTCATTTAATGAATAATTTTCAACATTTAAATCCATTTCATCCATAATATAATATAAAATATGATAATATATTAAATTATATTATATTACGATTTATATAATTCATCGTGTGCTTTTTTCATTGATAGTCCTTTTTTTAAAGCATGTTTATTTATTTCTCTTAAAGCATCTAGTTTTATTGTTTTAATTTCTTGTGATGTATACCACATATCATGAAATAAATTAACTTTTGTATATTCTATTCTATGTGGAATTAAAATAACAGATATAATATCGTTAATTGATACCTTTTTTTGAATTTTATTATCCATACAAAAGTTAAACATGAATTGTTATTATAATATTACAATATTACAATAATACAATTTATATCAATTTTATTATAATTATTAAAACAATATATGAATATTATTAATGTTAAATATATAAATGTCAGAGACTGATATTCATGAAAAACGTTGTAATCAATTTTTAGATATTCAACTTCAAGGATTTAAATTATTTCAAAAAAAGAATAAAGATTATGGAGATGCATTTGCTAAATTTGGACCTATTGGTGTTATAATGAGAATGGGAGATAAGCTTTCAAGATTGACTAATATTTCCAAACATAATATAACACTTGTTTCGGATGAAACACTCGAAGATACATTAATTGATTTACATAACTATACTGCAATGGCATTAATGTTATTAAAAGAAAAATAAATAAAAAATAAATGTAATTATATTATATGGATGACATTATACTGAATGAACGGTTTATAAATGAATATTTAGACAAAATAAAAGATACGCAAGCAGATACTATAGTACTTAATAAACAATGGTATAATATGTTAGAAGATGGTATTGATAAAAGTAAAACATTGTTTAAAAGTTATATATTCAATTCCTTAAAATCATATATAGGTACTACTGGTATAATACAATCAGTTATTGCTGCTGGATTTGTAGCTTCATTCGCTCATTTAATGACACGTAAAGAAGACAACTTTTCTAAACATAAAGCTATATTAGATGACAAATATAAATATGATTGTGAAACATTAAAAACTGATATGTTTAAGAAAAATTTATTAGATTTCTGTAATTCTGTATCAGGTGTTGAATATTATGGTAGTTTTTTAGAGCGATATTTAGAAAATGATAATACAAATGATAAAATGATAAGTACAATATTGTTAAATTCATCGGTTAGAATTTATAAAAATTCTGAATTGGATAAATTACTTACTGGGATTGTTGATGAATTATGTATATTTAATAGTAAAATATATGATGAATTTTATAATAGAACATTAATTAATGATAGTATTGATTGGCTTAAAGAAGATATGCAATTAGGTGGTACAATAGATGAGATTATTAAGGTTATTAATGAAGAATTATTACCTTTGAAGAATCCAGTAGTTTATGTTAATTTACCTAAATTAGAAAATAGACTTGTTGATATTTTAGCTATTTTTTTAAGAAATAACAACTCTAATATGCAATCATTTATAAATTTGTTTAAAAAAAAATCAGAAACAGATGAAAATTTTAAAAATGCAGCAAGAAACTTATTAAATGATATATTAATAATAATATTACATCCAATCTTAAAACAATGGGGAATACTTATTCATAACCAAACATCTGACTTTTCATCCTTACGAGCATTTATTAAGGCAATAATAAGTCCTAAAAAGTTCATTGCTAAATTTAATACTAAAAATATTAATTTTAATGATACAGAAGGAATAAAACAAACAGTTTCTACTGCTGTTTCATCTGTGTTTAATATTTTTAAAAATAGTTTAGCATGGGTATCATCATCTAGTGGAAGAATTATTACAAATATTTTGGGTATTGTATTTTTAGATATATTTAGTGCAGGTGCTACACATTTAGGTGGACTGTCTATTGGTTCTATAAATGATGATATTTTTATGAATTCTAAATTTAATCGTGAAAACGTTAGTTGTAATACAGTTTATAAAGATAAGCGAAATAATTATTTTTTAAAATCAAGATCACATGAAACAATAGAATCATGTGCAAAATATATGTGTAAAGTAAAGCATCCTATGTTTTGTAAAGATACATGTAATACAAATGAAATAAATAATGAATTTAATAAAACATCTCAAGAAGATAGTTCATGTTTTCATACTTCTATTAAAAATAAAATGTTAAAAAATTTACAGGAAAATTATAATGAAAATTCATTATTAATGTCGGCTATAAATGGTTCTTTTCTATCGCGTTTAATAGTAACATCAGAATTTTATATAGATAAAACATCTCATATTAATACAATAATAGAACAATTATTAAATACTGAAACTTTTAGAATATCTACCAGTTTAAATGAATTAGAAAATTTGATAGGATATATATTAAATTTAATTAAAAAAACAACAGCAGATACTACAATAGGTAATGCGATAGTTTTTATAATTCAAGAAATTCTTAGAAATTCCTATATAGCAAAAGATATATCTAGTGAAATATTTCCAGAAGATAATGATGGTAATACGCAAATACCACAAATGATTAAAAATATATTGTATCATATTCGAAATAATAATGAATTAATAATTGTTTCAACATTAATAGAACCTTTTGTATATACATGGGGATTAGATTTGTATTATTCAAATCCATTAAGTTTTAATATAACATCTGAATGTTTAAATAAAGAAGGTGATAATAATACAAAATTATCAGGAGGAGAACAAAATACACATAAAGAATATAAATGTAAAGATATTATTAAACCTATTACAAATATAAATAATGAATGTTTATTGGAACAAATTCAAAATAATTTTTTGTTGAGAAAAGAGTATATTAAACAATATTTTGTTAAAATTAGACATGCGGACAATACTATTAGTATGAATATAAGAGGATATGTTGATAATGAAACGGAAGTAAAACATAAAATTTTTATCGATAATGATAAAAATAAAAATAGTGATACACGTAAATTCTCTACAATTAAAGGTAGTAAAATTACATTATCATCTATACTAAATAATGTTAAAAATGATTTAATGAATGAAGAGATATTTAATGCTAAAAAAGAAAAATTTTTTAATGATAAAAATATTTCAGGTAATAACAATTATGAATTAATTGATGTAGTAGAATTTTCTTCATATATAAGTGTTTCTAAAGAAACGGTTAATAATTCTATAGAAATTCATGATTATATATCACAATTGAATACAGGAACAACTACTAAAGATATATATAATGAAACAACTATTTTATATAATAAAGAAAACAATAATAAAAATATGACAATAGAAAATCAATCATCATTAAATTATAAAAATATTGATTTTAAATATTACTATTCTCCAGAACATTTAATATTAAATACTAATGATAAGATATATAATTATTGGAACACAAGAAATAATCAAACAAATAATAGTATGTATGATATTTTAAAAATTACAAATATGGATCTAAAATATTTAATTATTAAAAATTTAAATCCTGTATCGTTAACTAGAATAGGAAAACCATATTATGATAAAACAAATGATACAAATATTAGCAAAAATCCAAATTTTTTATATAATTTAATTTGGTCTAATAAAATAGAAGTGGACAAACCTATTAAAAATGATTTATGTGATTTACAACCAAATAAAAAATATTTATTTGAAATACATATGATATACAATATAGATGATAATATAAGAGATATATTATATATGTTAGGAGAACCTAGAGAAAGTAAAAAAAAACTTAGATATGTGTATGATTTAAATAATCTAGTAAATTTATCTGAGTTATCATCTATGAATTTTTCGAATAAAATATATTCATTATTCAAAAGATATTATTTTTTAAATGGTTATACATTATTAATTAAATATAAAGAATGCAATTCAAACTGTGATAATAATAAAGATTGGAAACCACAATCGAATAAGGATAAATTTGTATTTGAAAATGGAAATTATGACAGTGATGATGAACCAGATGAAGATAACGGTCACATAATTCATTTTAATCAAACAATTAAAAACGAAGAACCATATTATGATGTAATAGTTCCTTTAAATAGATTATCACAAGGAAGTATATTAGGTATTAATAATTTTACACCAGAACGATTTGAATATTTATATTATACAAAATATAACACTAATTTTAAACATGAATATTTGACACGAATTAATGAAATAATTAAAACTATAGAAGAAACTATTAATAATATGAATCCGCATCCTTTACAAGTGTTGATGGACTATGGAGAAAAAATATCTAAAATAGTTAATTTGTCAAATAAAGAAGAAGAGCAAAAGATAGTCAGTGAATATCTACCTATATGTAAACAAATTAATATTGATTTACAGAATATTATTGATACTAGTATAACAGATTTGGATAATGAATTTTATGATAATAATACTTTGTTAAACAGATTGGAAGTACCTAGTGTTAAAAAAATGGAAAATTTTAAATTTTCAAGTGATTTAGAAGGTAAAATAAGTGATATAGTAGATGGAATATATCAATTGAAAGATACTTTTGAAACTACAATTAAAACATTAGAATCAAAAGAGGTTTCATTTTTTAAATTATGTAAAGATACAGTATGTTCTTTAATTGATAGTGGAAAACAAGGTGCTAGTAATTTAGCAATGTCAGCATATATTACTAGTATGTTTTTGAGTGATTTTGCATTAGGTCAAGAACCAGAATTTAATACTTTTATGGGAGGTAAAAAAATGAATTATTTAAAACTTAAACAAGTTAAAACACATAAAAAGAAAAAAAGAAAATTTCAAAAAAGTAATAAAAATAAAAAATAGATATTTTCATTATTTTTTACAATAGTTATAATATAATTTTGCAAATCCATATGGGTTAAATATTAATGTAGAAACAGAAAAATTATTAGCTCCTAGAAACTTATAATGTATTATATCATTATAAGTTTTAATTCCTCCACCTGCAATAACTATAGTATCTGGATATTTTTCATTAATATATTTTATTTTTGCACTAGTATAAGGTATTAACGAACTTCCACTTAATCCACCTTCTTTTATAGGTATTGTATTACAACAATGAAATTGTTTAAATCCCATTGCATAATATTCATCAATTTGTTTTTCAGTTGTCTTAGGAGATAATTTTATTATACACCATTTACGTTTATTATTAATAAATTCAGAAATACCAGAATTTATTACTTCTTTTTCAGCATTAGGACAACTTACATTTATTTCAATATTTCTATTTTCGGGAATTTTTTCATTTAAAATAGGAATATCTTTCTTGTTAAGTATAGCAATAGATAAAATATCTCGTTCATTTGTATTTTTTAAAGCCCAGTCTATTCCTTTATTTCTTAATCCTATTTTATTTACCCATCCATCATATATAAATGAGTACCTAAGTGTTTTTAAAATTTGCATTATTAAACCTTCTCTTGGCTCTAATGTAAAACTTCCTTTTATAGATATAGTAGAAGGAAGAGTTATATAATTTCCAAATGGTGGATTTATAAATAACATTTATGTATATACTTTAATATCAATTGCATTTAAATCATTATCAATATATTTTTTAATTTTATCATTTAGATTAATTAATGTTATATTATCTCTTGTAACCAATCTACAGTCAGGATATACATGATAATGTCTATATAATCGCCTAAGAATGTCTTTAATAGTTGAACGAGATGAAAATAATTCCCAATATACTTCTTTACAATTAATTATTAAAACAACAAATATATCATAACTTATATAATCATGTAAGCACATATTATATATATATATAAAAATAATTAAAGACACATTATATAATAAAATATAATGAGTGCTCTTCAAGAAGAAACGCAGGAGCATAAACAGCATATTTCATTGGTGGTTTGCGGTCATGTAGATGCAGGAAAATCTACAACAACAGGACATTTAATTTTTAAATTAGGTGGCATTTCCCAACGTGAAATGCAAAAATTGCAAGATGAAGCAGATCAACAGGGAAAAAGTTCATTTGCATTTGCTTATTATATGGATAAAGATAAAGCTGAAAGAGAACGCGG
>MDTC01257497.1_pt1 | contig 10904 bp, 9 predicted proteins | sample 811181 | NCBI WGS metagenome assembly MDTC01 (sample SAMN05326644, study PRJNA326480) | marine metagenome | isolation source: seawater | place: Pacific Ocean: North | collected 2011 | reverse complement strand
GGTACTGGAGTATCTAGTTTAGACCTTACAGTATTCAGTGTCTCCAAAAATCCATCTGTTTTAAACTTTTTTAAAACTTTTTGAACAAGATCGGGTCTAGCTTTAGCTTTTTGTAATAAATTTTTTTTTGATAATTCTATTTTTGTTTTTTCAGTTCCTGAACTAATTAATGAAAATAAATTTTGAACAATAATAAAATTATCCTGTAATTGAGGAATAGGAACATCTTCAATTTTAATTTCACCAGTATTATTATTTTGCAAGATCTGCTTCATAAAACTTATTTAATTATCACTTTTTTCTAAATTTCTAAACCATTGTTCCAAGGTTAAAAGTTGCCAAATTTTTTGCGAATTATCTTCTTTATCACTATGTTCATCATAAACTATTTTTTTTAAAAAAGACTCTTTAAATATACTTCTTTTTTTTAGTCCGTTCTCAGATAAAATATATTCTGAAACAACTGAATTTAAGTCTTTTTTAATCCATGCTCTTAAAGGCAAAGTAAAGCCAGCTTTAGGTCTATATATAATTTCATTAGGTAACCATTTTTCAGCAACTTTTTTAAGAATAAATTTTTGTTCATTATTCTTAATTTTAAATTTACTATTTATTTGAAATGCGATTTTTATAACCTCCATATCAATATAAGGAACCCTTACTTCAGTAGAAGCAGCCATGCTTGCAAGATCTGTATATTTTAAATTCAACGAAACCATAAAATCATTGAGATCTACAAAATTCATTGCATCTAATAAATCTCTTTTATTATTTGCATATGAAAAATTATCATCAAAATTATTAAAAATTGAATTACTATAATCTTTTGATTTAAAATCAAAAATTTCATCAAATTTATTAATATCGTAATAAGTATAACTTCTCAAAAAAGCTTTATTATTTTCTGAATATTTCAAAATATCTAAAAATCTTTTCATCCATCTAAAAAATTTAAGACCTTTATTTTTTGATTTAACAGGAATGTTTTGGCTAATATTATTAATATAACCAAGGATGCCACTTGGAATAAAGTTTAATTTTGATTTGATCTGTAAAGCCCTGTGTTTCCTGTATCCTGAAAAAATTTCATCACTTCCCATTCCTGATAATAAAACTTTAACACCATTATTTTTTGCATTTTCACAAATTAAATATGTATTGATTGCAGCTGAATCACCAATAGGTTCATCTAGATAATAAACTATTTTTTCTAATAAATTTGTTAAGTTCGGTTTTACCTCTAAAGTATTTAATTTAACATTTAGTTTTTTTGCAACTTTGGTGGCATAATAAGAGTCATCAGAGTTAGCCTCATACTTTTGGTCTACATCAGAAAATTTTATATTATAACAATCTATATTTTCAACTTTATTTTTTGCTATAGCAACTAACAATGAAGAGTCTAGCCCTCCAGATAAAAATGCATTAACAGGAACATCGGATACAAGATGTTTTTCTACGCTATCTTCCAAAGTATGTGATAGTTTCTCTATTGTATCATCAATTTTTTTTAAACTAGGTTTTTTTTCAATAAGAGTTCTATTTGACCAATATTTACTAATTTTAATTACATTATCTTTTATTTTGATAAACTCACCTGGTTCAAGTTTTTCGACTTCATTAAAAATACAATTTTTTTCAGGAACCCAACAATATAAAGTTGAAGCCACAATAGCTTCTTTTGAAACATTTAAATTTTTACCTATTATTTTTTTTATAGCTTTAATTTCTGATGAAAAAATTATTTTTTTCTCATCTTTATAGAAATATAGAGGCTTAATACCAAAATGATCTCTTGCAATTATTGTCTCATTCGTGATCGTATCATAAATAGCAAATGCAAACATTCCCCTCAGCATGTCAAAGGAATTTTCCTTATATTTTTTCCAAAGTTCTAAAATTACCTCAGTGTCAGAATCTGTTGAAAAAGATATTTCAGGTAATTTTTTTTTAAGTTCTTTGTAATTATAAATTTCACCATTAAAAATGATTACATAATTATCTTTTTTGAAAGGCTGATTACTTCTTTGATTTAAATCAATGATTGCTAGTCTTGTATGTCCAAAAACTACATCTGTATTTGACCAAATATCTGAATTATCGGGACCGCGATGAGATAATATATTATTCATCTCTAAGACATTATTTATGTCATTTTCATTAATATCAGGTTTTATTAGTCCATTAATTCCGCACATGAAAATACAGATAGTCTCATAATTGACAATATTCAAATACTAATATGCTTTCTAGTCAATTAATTTTAATTTGGTATCATGTTTAAATGATTTTAAAAATTAAAAAACTTTTAAAATTTTTTCCTTATTATTTAGAAGTTTTTGCCAAAAAACTTAGTGGCAGAGGTATAATGGATCCACATACTAATGGAGAATTTAAAATATTAGAAGAAATTGTTAAAAATTCTAAAGATTATGCGGTCTGTTTTTTTGATGGTGGAGCAAATTTAGGAAATCATTCTTCAAAATTCATATCATTTTGCAAACAATATAAAAAAAAACCTATTTTATTTGCTGCAGAACCCTTCCCAAAAACTTATAAAAAATTAGTAAAGCGAATTGAATCTCCTGATGCAAAAATATTAAATATTTCACTTGGTGACGAAGCAAAAAAAATAAAATTTTATTATAGTGATAATGACAACAATGGCTCAAATTCTAATATTCCTCATTATTATCTTAAAAATTCTTCTGAAGTTGAACAAAATAAAATTGATAATATTATTGAGGAGGAGAAAATAAAAAAAATTAATTTTTTGAAATTAGATATAGAAGGATACGAATGGAAAGCTTTAAAAGGAGCTAGTAATGCCATTTCATCTAATATTATAGATTATATCCAGCTTGAGTATAATGGCACATGGATTGATGGTGGGGGCTCTATTAGAAAAATTTTTGATTTATGTGTATCTAATAATTATGATTTATACATTATTACTAAAAATAATTTACTATCAATAACAAGTTATCATCTGTTGCTAGATGATTACTATTATTGCAATTTATTAATGGTAAAAAAAAATCTTGATAATTTGTTGCCCATAAAAAGAGAGGCATTACCATTTTGATTAATTAAATTTTATTTAATATATTAATTAAATTATCTTCAAAAATATCAAAAGTATAATTTTTCTCATATTTTTTTTTAGCAACTTTTCCATATTTTTTATATAGATTTTTATTTTTTAAAAAAATTTCCATATATTTTACACATTCATCGATGTTATTTTTCTTTAACAAAAATCCATTTTTTTTATGATCAATAATATTTGTTAGTGCCCCAATAGAGGATGTAATCACAGGTGTTCCAGATGACATCGACTCAAGAACAACTAAAGAAAAAGTTTCATTTGAATGTTTTGTTGGAAATACTAATACATTTGATTTTTTGAGTTCATTATCTTTTTTTTTTCCGTATAGTGGACCTAAATATTTAACATTATCTAATTTATTAATAATTTCTTTTACTTTAGTAAAAAAAATATCGTTTTTGTTATTTCCAATAACAATTGCTTTAAAATCATATTTTTTATTATTTAATTTTTTAATTGAATTTAAAAAAGTTAATATACCTTTTTGTTTAAATAAGTTTGATAAAAAAAGAAATGTAAAATTTTTATTTTTCTTTAATTTTGAATAATTTTTTTTTGAAAAATTATTCAATATAAATAAATTTTTTTTTTTATCTCTTATTAGGTGAATATCTTTAACTAATTTACGTGAGAGACATATTAAAGATACATTTTTAAAAAGAATTTTTAAAAACTTTTTATGACTTTTTGATTGTTGAGCTAAGCGGTTAAATCCCACTCCATGCAAATGAAAAATTAACTTTTTATTGAATAGTTTAAATAAAATAATAAAAAATATATCTCTATAAAAACCTATTCCTCTAGGAGATGGATTGAAATAAATTATATGAGGGTTGATAATAATAATTTTTATAATCAATTTGAAATAAGAGAAAATGAAAAATATTAATTTTTTTACTTTAAAAATTTCAATTTCTTCTAATTTTGTTATTTGAGATGAATTAAAAAAAAAATTTTGAAAATTTTTATTAATTTTTTTACTGTTTTTGATTGATAAATTTATATAAGAAGCACCATGTATTGGTGGAGGGAGTGGAACAACAAATAGTATTTTTTTCATTTATTTAGATTCAAAACTTTAATACTTTTAATAACATTCTGAACAGAAACATTTGTATCAAATTTTTTGACTTCATTAAAAGCATTTAAAGAAAATATTTTAATTTTAGATTTATTTTTTAGTAAATGAATTATTTTATTAGACCATAAATTATAATTTAAATTTAATACATATCCATTGTAATTGTTAATAATAAGTTCATCAGCAACACCGGCACTTTTACAAGTAATCACTGGGGTGCCTGCAAGACAAGCTTCTGTAGCTACTACACCCCAACCATCAGATGAAGTTGGAAAAAGAAATAATTTTGCAGATGAAAATTCTTTTAAAATTTTATTAGGTTTTACATACTTTAAATATTTAAAGTTAACACCAGTTTCATTTAATTTTGATATTATTTCTTTTTTAAGTGGTCCATCACCAATAATTTTAATCTTTAAATTTTTTTTTATATCAAATATTTTTTTTATTACTTTAATAGCAAAATCAAATTTTTTTCTTTTAATAAACTGACCACACAAAATAATATCAAACTTCCTTTTATTGATTGGAATAATCCTTTTATTAACTGGAGTTAAATATGAATAGTATGAAGTAAAAAATTTATTTTTAGTATTAGATTTATAATATTTATATAACTTTTCCGTTTTTTTACTTGCACCTAGATATGCATCGCTTTTTGGGAAAAACAAATTTCTTATTATTTTTTGTAATATGCTTAGTCCTTGCTCTTTTTCTGTTAAAATATTTGCATCTGTAGAAGCGATTATTTTACAATTAAATATCTTTGCCCAAATAAAAGTTATAACCATAACAGGTGATAAGCCATTTAATATTATTACCTTAGGTTTGATATTATTTAAAATTTTTAATATTTTGATATCAAAATAGCTATATCTATTATTAAATTTTAATTGAGTACTATTTAAAAAAATTTTTTTATATCTACCTAATCTAAAATTCCATTTTCTATTAGGTTCTTTCTTTGAACAATAAATTACACAGTATTTTTTTTTTAATTTTTTGTATAATAATTCATGGAAATCTTCACGATATGGAGCAGGAATATTTGTTAAGTAAACTATTTTCATTTTATTTAATCAAAAAATTTTCTAAAAAAATTTTTAAATCATAAATTAGAGTAAATAAAGGCGGTCTAAGAATTTTTCTATATTTAGCTCTTAGTTTTAACAAATTTTTTGCATATTTTTTTGAAGGATAATTGGAATAAAATCTCGTTTTACCGTAATATCTGGCAATGAATTTTTTATTTGAAATACAAACATTAAGTTTATTCATTAAAAATCTATAATACAGGTCGAGATCTATACAGATATCTAGTTCTTCATTATAAGATCCAATTTTTAATAATTTTTCTTTTTTAATGGCAAGACTTGAATGATGCAAGTTGAGAGTTTTAAAGAGTGTTTTATCTTTTAAAATCGAAATGTTTTCTTTAATATTTTTATTTTTTATATCTAATTGATTTAAAACTAATTTTATATTTTCTATTTTAAAATCATCAAATATAACTCCTTGACCAAAAACTGCATCATAACCATTAGAAATAAGATTTAAACTATCTTTAATTCTTGTATTATTTGAAAGATCATCTGAGTCATTTATAAAAATAATCTCTCCAGAAGAGTTTTGAATTGCAATATTAAGTGCTTTTGCTCTACCAATATGTTTTACTTTAATTAATTTGAGTCTTTTATCCTTAATTTTTTCAATTATAGACGTGGTTTCATCTTTAGATCCATCATCTACGATAATAATTTCATCAGTATAATTTATGACTGATAATAGATTTCTTAATATTAAAAAAATTGAATTAGAGGAATTATAAGTTGTCACTATTACAGATGATTTCATTTTAAGAAGATCCTGATATAAATTTTTTCTTAAAATTTAATATTAATAAATTAAGCAAAATCCATTTTATTAAAAATAAATATGAAAAATAAATATATAAATTTTCAAATTGAAAAATTATAGTCAAACTAACACCAATTAAATAATACATGACAATAAAAAATGCGCTGTAAATAAAATATAAAAAACCTGAAAAATTTTTATCATTACTTTCTATATAATTTAGTTGTAAGAAAAAATTTGGCATTAAAATTGAACTAAGTGTAATTATAAGTGCTGGTAAAATTATAAAATTTACATTATCTAAATTCATAACAAATTTTAAATAAGGATAAATTAATATTAATAAAATTAAAAAGCTAATTATATTATATAATAATGAAACTTTCTTACTTGACTGTTTATACTCATTGCTAAAATTAGAGCTAACAGAATATGAAAATAATGTTTTATTAATAATTGTTAAAAACCCAAATGAAAGTAAACTAAAGCGTAGTACTCCAGAAATAATACCTAATTCATAATCATTAAAGATATGCTTTGCCATTATAAAATCTATGGATGATATGAATGATATAAAAAAAATTGAGATGATAATAATATTATTTCTTTTGAAATAATTTAATGAAATAATTTTACTTTTAAAAATTGGTTTTAATTTAAAATCAATTTTTATTTTTACATAAATAAGTATTAAAAGTGTTATCAAGGATGTAATTAGCAACTGATGAAAAGCAATATTTGGTTTTAATTCATTTAAAAAACAATAAAAAAAGAACACAAAAATAAACATTTGAGAAATAAATTGTAAAATTGATAATTCTAATATTTTTTTTTTTGCAGTTAACAGATAATCAAATCCAAAACTATTAAATAATAAGGTCAAAGATAGTAACCCTAATGACAAAACTGGTAGTTGATTTATAAATGTAAAAGAAAAAATTATAAAAAGAGGAAAACACAAAATAGAAAGTAAAATTCTAGTCTTTAGTATTTTATATTCCTTGTTACTTTGATTTGTTAAATTATTTCTTATTAATGGTTTATCTGCACCCATATAAACCACCGAAGAAAAAACACTCAATATACTAATTAAAAGAAAATATTCCCCTATTTCCTCTATAGAATAGATTCTAAATAACAGGGCAGTAATAAAAAAACCAACAATTCTTATAAGTCCACTAAAAAAAATTTGATAACTAGTAGATTTTATTAGCATTTAATTAATTATAGTTGAGTAAATTTTCATTACTTGTTTGGGATAACTTGTTTTCATTTCTTCTAAATATATTTTTCTAGAATTTTTACCCATTTGAATGCGCAAATTCTTATTTTTTGCTATCTTCTTAGCTAGAAGAAACATCTGATTTTCATCATTAGCTTTACAAATATATCCATTAAATTTATGTTTCACAATCGAACCTGCTTCTTTGGTTGTTATAATTGGGATACCTGCAGCCATTGCTTCATAAATTACCAAAGCAGAGCCTTCCGTATATGATGGAAAAATAAATAAATCTGATTTTGAATAAAATTTTTTTAAAATTTTTTTTCTTACCTGACCATGAAAATGTATGTTGGTTTTATCTAAATCGTCAACTAAAAAATTATGTTTTAATTTTCCAAATAAATGTAATTCTGAATTAATTCCTGCGGCTATAAGCTTTTTGTGAACAAAGATTGCATGCTGGACACCTTTTGCAATAGATATTTCTCCTACAAACATCAATATAAATTTTTTTGTAATTTTGTTCCTTTTAATCTTTATAAGTTCTTTTGAGAAATTAGAGTCATGCTTATAAGTAATTATTTTTTTTTTGTTAAAACCTAATTTATATAATTCTTTTTTTAAAATTAATGATGGACATATTATTAAATCAGCAATTTTAGCTTCTTGAATTCTTCTTTTTTGCAAAAAATTAATTCCTGTATCTAGAGGTAAATTGTATCTCTTAAAAACATTTTTTAATTGTTTTTTTCTAGTAGCTTGCATTTGTCCAGAAATTTCATAAACAAATTTCTTTCCATGTCGTTTTGCGAGTGTAGCAGCCTCAAGGCTATAAGGGCCCTGGCCATGAATTATATCAAAGTTTTTATTAAAATTAATTTTTGCCAAATAAGCCAAAATAAGATCTTGAAATAGGTGACCCTTTTTAAAGCCAAAAAAGGATACCAATTTATAAATAAGTTCAGGTAAATAATGATTGCCTGGAATTTTAACCAAATTATCATTCATTATTCTTTTTGAGTCTTTAAAAAAAAACCTTAAAATACCTCTATTGCTAAGCCTTATAAAGCTATCCCATCTTACTAATATTTTTTTCTTAGATAAAAAATCAGCCAACAAAATGGATTGATCAATCCTTCCAACCATCCATACTTTTGCCTTAAATATTTTATTTTTTTTCATTATTAGTTGCTATCATTAAGGGTGTAAAAGTCACCCAGAATAAAATATATGGATGAGAGACCATTGATCCTCCATATCCTGATGAAGTAAATCCTGAAATTATTGCAAAAACAATTAATGCCTCGACAAGATTTGAATGTTCTTTTTGGAAGCAAATATTTGCTTTTCTAAACCAGAAATAAAATGAATATAATAATAATAAAATACCTAGCCATTTTGAAGCAATATAACTTTCTAGATAAACATTATGGCCTGATGAAATTGAACTTACTTCAAAATTTCTCATTCTATCCAATAAAAGATATTGGTCTGTAGCAAAACCTGATCCAAAAAATTTTCCGTCTAGTTCAATAATTATCAATTTCCAAATATTTTCTCTTCCTGTTAAGGATTCTATTCTTTCGATTGGCCTAAAACTTATGTATGATAAAATTTGATTTATAAATTTTATTTCAGATAAAAAAAAATAAAAAAACATCAAAATTAAAATTGAAAATAAAAAAATGTACTTTTTTTTGTTGTTAAATTTTGAAGTATATAAGTAGGTTAAGCAAATCAGTATTGTTATGATTGAAGTTAATGAATATGATAAATAAATAAAGGCAAAAAACAAAAAAATAAACATTTTATTTTTTTCATTTAATTTTATTTGTTGATAAAAGCATATTAAAAAACTACCTGCTAATAAAAGTGACAATGCGTTATCTGCTAAAAAGTTTTGTTTTATTAAAATTTCACTAAAAGCAATTTTTTTTGAAAAAACATATAAAATCCCAATTAATGTTATATGTAATAAATAATTTCTTAGTCCCTTATGATTAAATTTATCATTAATATTACAAAATCCATTGTAGACATATAATGAAATTAAACCTATTACAAAAAACTCAGTAGCTCTAAAAAAAGTTAACAATTTTGAGTCTGACCAAATTGTTGAGATTAAATATAAGCCTGATAATAAAAAAAAAGGTTTTAATAAATTATTTTTAAGAAAAAAAATATAAAAATTTTTATTATTTGTTAAAATATAAAAGATACAAAAAATTATTGAAATTATCTCTCCGTAGTTTCTTATTGATAACGATCCCGAAACTATTCTTGAAGATGATGGTGCGTTTAATGCTATACTTAATAACAAAGGAAATATAAAAACAAAGTATAACAAAAATAATGGAAATTTTATTTTATTTGCCATTAGAATATTAAAGTTTATTTAATAAACCAGATATATCCAGGATTTTTGATTTATTTATTTTCTTAAAATTTTTAAATTCTTTATGATTAACTAAAAATACTAATAAATCTGATTTATTTATTGCTTCATTTTTAGATATTAAGTTTAGATTTTTAAATTTTGATTTATCTATGTTTGGTTCAACAACAAATGTTGTGATTGAAGTTTTTTTTAAAAAATAATTAATAATTTTTAATGAGGGACTTTCTCTTAAATCTTCTGAATTTACTTTATAAGTTGCTCCAAAAAAACTTATTGAAATTTTTTTATGATTTTTTTTTAAATTTATTTGTTTAATCTTTTTATTTACTTCTTTTATTACCCACTTTATTTTTTCCAAATTTACTTTTCTAGCTGAGTATATCAGTTTTGATAATTTTTTATTTTGACTAATTAAAAACCAAGGATCTACAGCAATACAATGACCTCCTACTCCAGGCCCTGGATTTAATATATTCACTCTGGGATGCAAGTTTGCAAGTTTAATCAAATTCCAAACATCAATTTTAAGTTTTTCACAAATTATTGAGAGTTCATTTGCATAGGCAATATTAATATCTCTATAGGTATTTTCAACCAGTTTGCACATTTCTGCTGTTTTAGAATTAGTTAAATTTAAACTACCCTTGACAAATTTTTTATATATTTTTTCTGCATACTTTGAGCTTTTTAGATCTATTCCACCAATTATTCTGTCATTACTAATCAATTCTTTTAATGTATTTCCTGGTAATATTCTTTCAGGACAATATGAAATATTAATTGAATCTTTTTTTAGATCATTTCTTTTTTTATAAATTATTTTTTTTATAATTTCTGTGGTACCTACTGGGCAAGTGGATTCTATTATGATTAAATTCCCTGACTCCAGCAAATGAATTATTTTATAAATTGCACTTTTAACTGCAGATATATCAGGTTTTAAAACTTTTTTATTAAATGGCGTTGGTACTGCTAAAATATAAACATCAGATTTTATAATTTTACTAGATGTTTTAAAATTTTTTTGAACTTTTTGACTTTTGAACTTTTTTAATAAGTCCTTTTCTTTGATTTTAATTTTTAATTTTTTAATGTTCTCCAATACTTTTTGATCTTTATCAAATCCATAAATTTTACATGATTTGTCTGCTAAAATAACAGCTAAAGGAAGGCCGATGTAACCTAAGCCTAAAATTGATATTTTATTAATTTTCATCTAATTAAAAAATTTTGT
>MDTC01213123.1_pt1 | contig 10904 bp, 5 predicted proteins | sample 811181 | NCBI WGS metagenome assembly MDTC01 (sample SAMN05326644, study PRJNA326480) | marine metagenome | isolation source: seawater | place: Pacific Ocean: North | collected 2011 | reverse complement strand
TACTGTAGCAACATTAGGACGAGGGCTTAAATGACTAATTCTCCGATATATGTATTTGATAACATAGGGTGCGTTGTATCGTTAAAAAATAATAAATTTAACGTATCAGGGCCTATTTTTGGTTATAAAACCTTAGATAGTAATCATGATGGATCTTATATACCTTATTTAATAAAAGATGATCAAAACTGGGAAACTGGTATAGGTCGTATTCAAGTTAAAAATAATAAAGTATATGTAGCTAGACACAAAGTAGTAGGTTCTTCTGCTAATAATTCTCCTTTATCTAGCACCTCCTCTGCAGCACAACTTTATGTATATGCTAATGAGTATAATTTTAAAACAGGCTTAAATAATATTATTGTCAAAAATAATTCTTTTAAAGCTGAACCAATTACATCTTTATATATTGTAGACACTTCTACTGGCGTTAAAGACGTTGTTCTACCAAAAATTGAAGATAGTGAAAATATCAAGATCTCTGTAAAAAATATTGGAACAGATAATAAAATTATTGTTAAGGACGCTAATAATAATCTTATTGATACTATCGACCCAAATCTTACACAATCATATATAGTATATAATAAAGTCTGGAATAAACTTTATTCTTATGTACAAAACGAACTTTCCTCACTATCTACAGATGGGACTTTTTCTGCATTAAGTGACTCCAGTGGTACTTTAGGAGCTATTCAGTATGGTGACGGTGCTGGTGATTTTGTAGCTAGTAATTTATATTGGGATAATACTGACCAACAGGTTTTATTCGGTTCTTCTACAGAAGCTGATGCGAATACTATTATACCAACTTCTGGCAATCACGATACAGTCTTTAATACTAAATTAAATAATAGCAATTTTAAAATTAATGGCAATACTGCTAATAAAAATATAATGTTTACCTATGATGGTAAATTAGGTTTAAATATTCCGTCTGGACTATCTCCACAAACATTATTACATGTTGTGAATTCCTCATGCTCTGAAGCTATCCGAGTAGATAATCGCACAGCTTGTGTACCTGCTAATGTTACTCTTTTCCACAAACCTTCTTCAGACATAACAGACAATACTGATATTGCTGAAATAGATTTTAGCTCTGTTACTTCTGACGATAGAACTATTTCAGTAGATTATGTTAAAATTAAAGGAACAGCTATTGAAGCTGATTCCACTAATAAAAAGGGTGAACTTGGTATTTTTGTTTCTTCTGGAAATAGTTTATCTAGGACTATACAATCTAATATAGACAGTACTAAGCTTGGACATTCAGATACTAGTGTTGCAATAAATAATGCTTCTGGAATTGGTCTTGTTTCTAGTAATACAAAGCTATCTATTACAAACAGTACTCTACATGCGGATGCAGCCACTGTTGATATTTCTGGAACCTCAACTACTATTAATGGATCTACTGTTAATATAGGAGGCACCTCTGCTATTAACTTAGATAGTACTGCTATTGTTTTAGGGACAGATAACGTTGGCTCTGTTACTGTACCAGATTTGACTGCAAATTCTATAACTGCTGATACCGTTAGTCTGCCAAATATTATTAGTAGCGGATTATTGGCTCTTGATACTGATGGCAATATCGTAGCAGCAAATTCTGCTAGTTTACCAGTAGGTAATAGTAAAATATTAAGTACTAATGAAAATGGATATATTACAGGAGTATATAATACTTCCGATTTCTTTTTAACACAAAATGAAATAACATGGAATAAACACACCAGAAGGTCTGCAGACGTTTGCAAGAAACAGGTTACGTTTACAGAAGAAGTTCCAACTGAAGAGTTTAGTGATGGTGACCAGATAGGTATTGTAAATGGTGATGAATTTATTTATAGAAATATCACCAACTTATCAGTAACTGATGGATTTATTACTGATTTAACTATAGATCAAAATTTTAATACAGATACGAATATCGCTTCTGGATTACAAGTATATTCTGTAACTAAGGGCGGGTTTTTACAAGTAGCCCCTGTTGTTACAGATGATGTTTTTAATGGAACTACAAATATTCTTAGCACTAGACCAGAAAAAGATACTCAATTTAATACAGGTAGCAAGGACATTAATTTTAAAGTTTATGGAGTAGATCAAACTCCTTCTTTAATGGTAAAAGCAAATATTGGAAGAAGCGAAAGACCATCAGGGTATTATCACGCATTTGCTACTCAGTTGCCAGAATGTAGAACTTGCGGCCCTTCAGAGATACCTCCAGATGTAGCACCTGTAGAAATTGTTCTTCATGCAGGTGGTAGTGGCGTTGCAACTACTCAAAATACAGTCCACTTTGGGGAAAGTACTACAGATCCATTTTTTAGTGGTGTTGTAAGTAGTGTTGGCACTAACGGCCTTCCTTCATATTATGGTACCTTCGATCAAAACGGTAATGTTTATGAATGGGTTGATAACACAACTCCTGTAGACGGATCTTCTACAAGATATGCTGCCGGTGGATCTGTTTATACTTCTTCTAATGGTCTGAATGTTTCTAATAACAGCATTGGTGCTAGTGGCTTAAAAAGTATCACTTCCTTAATTGCTGGTTCTGGATATAAAGATGTTGGATTTAGAATTAGTAGCTTACCAGGATCTCCATCTAGTAATGACGATATAGAAGTTTCCAATACCGGATTGCAGCTTGCTTTTGTAAATGTTAGAAATCCCAATAATGCATCAGATGCTGGGGTTTACGAATATGATAGTGCTGCCAACAAGTACAGCTTAACGTCAATAGACGATCTAGGCTCTGTATCAAAAACATACAGAATATCTAAGTTTGAAATTACTAATACGCAGTATGCAAGATTTTTAAATATAGCATGTCGTTTTGATGAAAGAACTCTCTATGACAACAGAATGGATACAGAAGAATCTGGTGGTATTACAAGAAGTAATGGCGGAGATTCTAATAATCCTTGGACATATACAGTAAAAGAACATATGACAGATAAGCCGGTTACGTTTGTCAGTTATTTAAGTTCTTTAAGATTTGCTAATTGGCTTCACAATAACGCTCCGGACACTATAGACGATCACTTTATTATATTAGATGATGGTGCTTATAATATTGTAGAAAACAATAATAGTTATTTAATACAAAAACAATCAAATAAAAAATACTGGTTACCAGATATACATCAATGGCATAAAGCAGCATATTTTCAACCAATACAACAACCTGTTAATGCTCCGACATCTGCAGTAACTGTTAAAAGAGAAGAACCTTATTTGGTTGCTTCTGGTGTTAACAGCAGCGGAGAAAACTGTGAAACCTTTGCTAATCTAAGTGTTAGTGGTTGGCTGTATGTAGATCATCTTATTGTGGGTGACGGTCTCATTAAATCTGCTTCTAAACATTTACCATGTGGTAGTTATACTGGAGGTAGTTCGGACATAGGTAATATAGGAATTGTAATTCCTCCTAGTGATACAAATAATAATACAGATATTGTAACGACAACACCTCCTGCGACACTGGAAGATGTACCTGTAGTAGATCTTGCTACTTGTCCTTCTCATTGTACAGAAAGATTGGTTGATGCTGCCGTTGCTTCTACTTTGTTAAGAAATGCTGTAAGGCTAGGAACAGATCCTGCTACGAATTTAGAGAGAATTTGCGTGTGTCCTTGTGGAAATGGTAATTGTGCTGCTTGGGGACCAGGATGCGAATGTGTTGATACTGAACCTCCTGAATTATTCGATATTACGAGTGATCCTGGAGCATTTACTTTAGGTTGCGGGCCAGGATTTTTCCCTTGCCCAATAGTTGAGTCAAGCAATGAATAAACATTCAAAATAAATAATTAAAGAGGGTTAAAGATGACATCAAGGTGGTATTCAATATTAGGACCAAATGACTGGCCAGGCGTTAAGCTTGAAACAGGCAACCCATTAATTGACACAACTTATAAAAATATTTTAAGTAGTGATTATGTTAGTTTAGCGGCTAGTGGCACGATGTATTTAACATCGGGTTCTGGAATAAGATTAATTACTCCAGGTTATGTAGACGCTAGTGGTATCAGAGCTACAGAGATAGCAGTAGAGACCATTAAGTCTATCGACTCTTCTGGAAATATTGTAGAAACATATCCAGGTCCTACTGGAGGTTTTCTATATAAAGTAGATGATTTTAAATCTTCTGCTAACGATTTTTTCACTTTGAATGATTCTGATCAGGTGACCTTACCAACAGTAGGTGCTGGTGCAGCACTTTGGTCTAATCCTTCAGGTAATTTACTTGAGAGCTTTGGGTATCTTAAATTTATAGACCAAGAAACTATACCTCCTCCAGATCCTACACAAGATGCTATTATTGTACCCCCAAAAGTTTTAGTTAGTGGAAGCGATGTGCAATTAATAACAGAACAAATACAAATAGGACAAGCATTTCCGTATTTTAAAGGTTCCATATTAACGCATACTGGAGAAGATGGTGTTGCTGCTTGGGCTCCAGCAGAATATTTAAAAGCTGATGGAGTTTTGTTTAATAGATATCCTAAAAGAGCCGCATATGTTTATGGGGCATCAGCAGCCGGAGGCAATAGTAAAGTTTATATTGTAGAAGGCGAACCTGATTGGGCAAGTCTAGATATTGAACAAGCTGCTTTTGAACAAGATCAAGCTGCAGAAGGACAAGTAGTACAAGACACAAACTTTTTTCTTGAGCTTATGAACGCAGCTAACGATGATAGTAATGCCCTCTCGATGGAAGATGAATTTCAATTCAATGACACGATAGCATTAGTAAAAGCAGATTCAAGAGATGTCGTTTATGCTAAAATTGCATCCACCATTACCTTCTTTTCAGCTGGTTCTGGAAATGTTAATTTAAATGTAGATGTGAATCCGGTATCATCTGATTTCACAGACAGTTTGGGAGATACTCACAAAGTTCACATTTTAGAAATTTGTGGCAGAAGTTCGCCAGACGGAACAAAAGTAGGTTATGTAGAAGATGCAGACGAAACAGGATTGGGAGCTTTTTATCCCACTAGTATTTCAGGTATTCCAGATGGTGCTTATTACGCTTATTCTGTAACGCGAGGTGCTTATTTAAGTATGCAGATCGATCCTGATGCAGTAGAAAGATTTTATTGCGGGGACAATCAAGATGATACTTTTACATTCAAGCCTAGTACTTTAAATAATATTAGTATTAGACCAGATATTGCCACAGGTTTTAATTTGTTGGGTGAGAACATAGATTTTGCTATATATGGCAAAAAAATGTTAGATTATAATAATTACGATGAAGACATATATAAACTAAATGATTCTTTGGTTCCAGAAAAACTTAATCCAGCATTTTATGTTGATGCCTTTGTTCCAAATGCTTGTAGTGGAGTATTAGGTAGTGGTGTTTATGTTGAGACTTTTCTGAATATGGAAAGAACTAGACCTAGTGGTTATGTATTAGATCATAATCCAAAAGTTTGTATCAATACATACAAACCACATACAATATCTTTTATAAACAACATAGATCCTGTAGACATACCTTTCTATCAATTACCGTTCGGTAAAACTGATGGTGCTGATGGAAGTGATATAGACTTTTCGTTATTAAAACATTACGCTGATGTTACAATTAAAGGAATAACATACACAGATAGTGTTATTACTGAAGAAGTCTACTTACCTAAGCCAGATACTAATTTAGAGGGTGAGTACGTAGCCAATGCTTTATTGACTTTAGATAAAAATGGTAAAATTATATCTAGAATTGCTAGAGCGAACCCGGTTGCTCCAAATCCACCAACTAATATAGAAGTAGAAGCTGCTGTAAATGGTTCAGTATCTTTAAGTTGGGAAGAGCCAAATGACGATGGTGGAAAACCTATTGCTAATTATGTAATAGAATTTAGTGCTAATGATGGAGTATCTTATACAGAAATTTTTAATGATTCTTCACAAGCTATATATTTTCAAAGAGGAACGAATGTTCAAACAGATGCTACTATTATAGGACTCAGTCCGGGTGTTTCGTATATCCTTGCTGTTAAAGCTCAGAACGAAATAGATATTGGTGGAGCTGTTACTGCAGGTCCATTAGCGATAGCTGATTATGATGCCCCTTCTGTTCCAAGAAATGGTTATGTTGAAAGAGTTTTTGGCACAGATAACGTTTCAAACAATACTTCTAGAGCCACTCTATTTTGGCAAGCTCCATCTTCTATCGGTACCTCAGCTATTGACGGATATTTAATCGAGTTTTCTATAGATTATGGTAAGACTTGGTCATATTACAATTTACCTACAAATCTAGTAAATGAAACTAGAGCAATTACTAATCACGGATCAATAACAGAATTGAATGGCTTCACTTGGGAAGTTCAAGATATTTATGGTTTAGATAATAAGAAAAATTATTGGTTCCGATTAAGTGCTTTAAACAGTAATGGACAAAGTAGCTTTTTACATATTTATAGCCATGGTAATATACCAGCAGACGAGACTGCGGAAGCGATAGAAAGACAACAAGAAAAAGAAGCAGAATTATTAAGCAACTGGGATTTCGGAACCGTACTATTTACTGGAGTTTGTACATAAATGAAAATTTTAATTAAAAGAGATATAACCGGAACAGCACAACCCGCTCCAGATCAAATTGATGTAGGAGAATTGGTGCTTAATGCTGTGACAGGTAAACTTTATACTAAATTAACAAATGGCAATATTATGAGTTGGTCAGGAGACAATGTCTGTTTTGAATCAACTCCTACTTTGTCTATAAGTCATCAAGGAAGTTCTGTGGAAGATACTATTCCAGATTTGTGTTGTGTAGGAGATGCTATAACATTTCAAGTTGCTGGACTTAGACCTTCTCCGGCTGTCTATACGTTTGCTTTAGAAGAATTAACAACCAATAACGCAACTATAACATCATCAACTCCGACATTTGAAAATTATACAGAAAGTCAAGCGGTTGGAGCTGCTACTGTAGATGTTGATTTAAGAAAAGCTACAATACCTATAAATATTGATATAGATGTAGTGGATAGTATAAATAAAATTAGTATTTTTAAGTTCATAGTTAGTTATGATGGTCATAAAATTTTAGAACAGTTATTGACTACCATTTGCAAAGAAACGATACAAGAAGGTTAATAATATGAATTTTATACCAGAAACTAATGTTACCATACAAGAAGGTGAAGATGGCGTCATCGTCAATTTTGGTACACAAGAAAATTTACCAACAAGAGACACATATATAATAAGTTTTACAACAGAAACGAAACATCCTGCTCAACCAGAATATACTATTAATATTAATCCAGCAGTATATAGTATAAGTAATACAAATAATTTTGAACCAATTACTATTGTATACATAAATTCTGTTCATGATGGAGAAACTCAGTCTTTAATAAAAATGGAAATTAAAGATATTTATGACTCTGTTTTATCTACACAATATTATAAAGTTATATGTTTGCCAACAGACAGTTTTTCTACTGAAGCAAGCTTCGAACCCACTTCGCAAAATAGCGTTGGGGCTAATGGAGGATCTATCATTACTTTAGGTTCTAATGCTAATATTAATATTGGTAGCACAGTATCTGCTCCTCCTAAGATACCAGCAAATTCAGTTGTAAGAAGTATTATTGGTAATAATAGAGTAGAAATAACTCCATCCCTTCAAAATATTAGTGGTGGATTTTCTAATATTCCAGTAACCTTTAATTTAAATGTTGGTTGTGGCAGCGCAGAGTCTTTAAGAAGACGTTTACTAGAAGATAATTATATTTATTTAGATTCTAGTAATAATTGGGAGTATAAATATCAAGATAAAACTTTAGCTAAGTTTATAAATCTTCATGGAGGAAACGATTTAGTTGTAAGAATTCCTGCCAAAAACAAAAGCTTATTCCCCGGTGTTGGAGACCCATCTTTAATACCATCAGTATCTAAAACTACGGTTTCAGGTAGAACTTATGCTCTTGGTCCTTGTGCTAGTGGACTAATATGAATTATTTTGACCATTTTACCCTTTGGTGTAATTAATACTGTACTAAAAAATTATATGAGATACCATAAATGAATATTAACAGCCAATACTATATAGCATACTATGCCGGTTCTAAAGTGCTAGACCTGATGACTATTCCAACAGAGATAGCAGCAGATGCTGATAAATTAGCCGTATACAATAGATTTATGCAGAATATAAGTGCTATATATGGAAGTCAAGATGCAGATGGAGAGGTACCTGTTTTTTGGACAACTAGATCTTTGGCTGGTCAAGTTTTAGGTAATCCTCAGTATTCTTATCAGCCAGCCGCAGCTTCTACATTAAAAGAACTGAGACCTAGAGAAGGTTATTATTTTATTGTTAGAGATGAAAGTGCTGTGCCACTAGAGATTCCTTATGTAACAGAAGATGAGGTTACTGTTGACTTGATTACTAGTCAATCTGATTTTGGTACAACTATTAAGATTGATGATATGACTTTGGCTTCTGGTGTGGCTACTATTCCGATCTCTGGCGTGGTATCAAACATCAGGCCCAATGAAACATATACTTACGAGTTCCAATCTTTACATACTAACTGGCCAGTTTCTATTATGCCCTTAAGTGGCACAGTTATACCATCTTCTAAAGTCTATAGTATTGATGCAGATCTTACATTCTGTCCATCTTTGAATACTGGGTTGTGTCCTGATGGACAAGCAGGATTATTAGATTATACAGCCATGGAAGGTTGCTCTATAAATAATACAGATCCAAAATCTTTATATCAATTAAAGCTTGTTCCAACTTCTTTTGAAGGCAACATAGTATATAGTAATAGTGCAAAAGCTTTATGTGATGATTGTATTAGAAAAATTACTTTTGATACAGAAAATTATACATCTTCTTTAGATGATACAAATGTTCATGAATTTGAAATAGCATTATCAGGTTTAACAGCTGGGCAACAGTATACTTATTCCATAATGCCTCTTGAGTCTAATTGGCCTACTCTTTTTATTACTCCAACAGGATATGATTTTACTGCATACGACAATACCGTAACGATTCCTAATTCGATGCAATTTTGTCCTACTTCTGGATTTTGTCCACCGGGAGCAGACGGCGTCGTACCGTATACACAACCAATTAAAATTGTAAATAAATATTTCTCTAGTTTTTATATTAGAGTCTCTCCTGCTACAGATTGCCATGATAATATTAACCTTGACAGTAACAATAGTAGACAAATGACTGTTTATTGTAACGATTGCCTATAAACACCATCCGGAATTAATTATGAATAAAGAAAATTTACCATCTTCATCTTCGATACCAGAGTATAAAACACAAGAAGACGGCCCGTTCGATTCTGTTGACACAGGGACAGGCGCTAACCCTACTAGCTCTACTGACTCAGGTATATCAGTACCAACAAATTCTGCTGTAGGCAATGTTGTTTCTAGTGACATTAAACTTGAAGGATTGATTAAAAGTCAAACTTATAATTACTCCTATAAAGGAATAGGTGGTAATGCACCAGTTGTTGTATTCCCTACAGGAGGCACTTTTACAGCAACTGATAAAACTAAGACTGTTCCTAGTAATGTTGTTTTTGTTGGAGCAACAGGCGATTATCCAGAACTACCTTATAATAAAACGGCTTTAGTTAGTAACGATCTATATAGTACTATTATTTTAGAATTAAATGCTGATGGAGATATTTCAAGTAGTGATGCTGTAATAGTTCGATGTCCTGATTGTGTTCCTAATCTTTCTTATAGTTTTTCTGATGGTAGTGCGAGTGCTTTAAACATAGGTGACGAAGGTTCAATTGTTTTAAATTCAGAAAACTTTAATACATATACCAAAACTGCTACAAAAGTTATAAAGACAACCATAGAAGGAAACTTTTATGATTTACCTTATACATATTCCTTCACTCCAAAAAACATTGAAGAAGTTAGTGATTGGGATGCCGAAATAATTCCTAATACTGGATTAGTTTACAGTAAAAGTGTAGGCGATGGCAAAAGACAAATAGAACTAGAAAATGTTATTAAGTTTTCAAATCCTTCTAGTGGTATATTAGAAAATCATTCTTTATATGAAATATTTGACCTTGTTGTATCAGGAGGATACTTAACTGATACAGTTACCTTCAGCACTTCCTGCGACAATTGTCTATACCACGAACAGAAAACTCCTGCTGTCGTACTTAATGGCTCTAGAGATAGTACGGTATTATCTTCAGATGATAGTGTAGATATGATTGCAACAGCCACAAACCTTAAAGAAAACACAGAGTATTGTTATTATGTAGAAACAAAAAGATCTACAGCCAATATGTTTATTGAAAATAATAGCGGTACTTTTACTACAGATAAGTCTCACAAATCAAGAGATGGAATTTTAGTAGATCCTTTATCATTGTATTTTCATGTGAAGTTTTTACCATTTTTCTCTGGTGGATATGCAGCCAATGCTAATTTAGTAAATGCCACCTCTACTGATATAGATGACGATCAACGTAGTATTATTCAATTTCACATAACAGAAACTCCGCTATCTTCTGCTCAATCTCTAGATAATTTAACAGATGGAATTAGCAGTGAAGATTATACTATAGATTGCAATAACTGTACATATGAACCACAGTTTGATACAGCTGCAGAAATGTTTGATGAAAGACCTAACATTATTCATCCTACTTGGTCTATCTCAAATCTTAAACCTTACAACCAATATAGTTATACTATTACGGGTACTGGTACATGGCCTGTATTAATTGCTCAGTCTCAAGGAGTATTCAGTACATCTACAGAAACAGAAAGAACAATTGTTGCTCATGGAGCATTTTGTCCAAATACAGGAGAATGTCCTCCGGGAACGCCTGGTTTGTTAGACTACGAGATACAGAGATCAAATC
>MDTC01126032.1_pt1 | contig 10904 bp, 8 predicted proteins | sample 811181 | NCBI WGS metagenome assembly MDTC01 (sample SAMN05326644, study PRJNA326480) | marine metagenome | isolation source: seawater | place: Pacific Ocean: North | collected 2011 | reverse complement strand
TTTTATTGGGCTTAGATCTTAATAAAATTTCAATTGCCTCAGTGTAAGAAATTCTTTCAAATTCATTATCTATCACCATCTTCATTCTTTCTAAAAGTGAAAATTCATTTCTTTTCTCCTTGGGAAGTTGTGACTCTTCTTTGGTAGCCCTATCATTTAAAAATTGTAAGTCTTCTTTACAATGAGTTAAAGCATAGTTGATTAAATACTTTAAAAAATCTTCGCCAAGGTTAATGTCATCATTGATATCAGCAAATGCAATTTCAGGTTCAACCATCCAAAATTCTGCTAAATGTCTAGTAGTATTGGAGTTTTCTGCTCTAAAAGTGGGCCCAAAAGTATAAACTTTGCTAAGGGCTAGTGCTGCTAGCTCTGCTTCCAGTTGTCCAGAAACGGTGAGGTGAGTTGGTTTACCAAAAAAATCTTTAGTCTGGTCGCTGTGTTTTTCACCAACAGAAAGAGTGGTTACCCGAAAGGTTTCTCCTGCACCCTCAGCATCAGTTCCCGTAATAATAGGCGTATGAATGTAAAAAAATCCGTTGTCATTAAAATACTTATTTATTGCATAGGCCATATGATGGCGAATTCTAAAAACCGCACCAAAAAGGTTGGTTCTCATTCTTAAATGCCCTTGCTCCCTAAGTTTTTCGAGTGAGTGCTTTTTTGGCTGAAGAATTGTTTTTTGTAACTCTTCCTGATTACTTTTTCCATATATTTTAATTGTTTCCGCTTGTAATTCTACTTTTTGACCACTTCCTTGAGAGCTAATGAGACTTCCTGAGGCCATAATTGAAGCCCCGTTATTTATGTTAGAAATTAGTTCTTGGGGGAATTTTTCAGCGTCAATCACCACTTGAAGACTTGCGAGACACGATCCGTCATTAAGTGAAATAAATCTATTTCCTCTAAATGATCTCACCCATCCACTAACAGATATTTCTATTGGAGGGTTCATTATAAGTATATCTACAATTCTTTTGTTCATAATTTATGTTAAATGTTAAAGGAAACTTTTTATATAAAATAAGTTTCCCTAGTTTCGCGCTCAAATATATGACTTGCCAAAAATAGTAGAAATATGTGACCGAATCCAGATTTTGTTCCAAGAATATGGAATTAAAAACATCACAATGGATGACATTTCAAAAAGGTTAGGCTGTTCTAAGAAAACGCTTTATAATTATTTTACCAATAGAAGAGATCTAGTTTTAAAAGTCATTTCGCTTGATATGAAAAAACATGAAAATGAAATTTTAAAAGTGCTTAGCGAAAACCTACACCCAATTGATGAACTTTTCAAGCTAAGTAAGGTTGCGATAAGCAAGATTAAAACCATTCATCCTTCAGCACAATATGAATTAAAAAAGTACTACCCTAAGTCATGGGAGGTTTTTGACAAAAAAAATAAACAGCTTTCCTACAAGGTTTCAATTAAAAATCTAAAAAAAGGTATTAAAAAAGGTTGCTACCGGGAAGAAATAAAACCTGAGTTAATATCTAAAATCTTTGCTGAAAGAATCGACTTGGTTTTTAATGGTGTTGTTTTTAATTCAAACGACACCTCTTTTACCGATGTTTTTAATGAAATGATCAATCATCACATATTAGGAATTGTAAATGATGAGGGCAGAAAATATTATTTAAACCTTCAAAAAAATTAAAGCACATGAAAAAAAATTTAGGGCTTGTAGCGTGTATGTTTATAATTTTTGTAGTCAATAGTCAGGCTTTTGATAGTGATTTGCTTTTTGAATATGCAAAAGAAAACAGCCCTATACTTCAAAATGCCAAAGCAGATGTTTTAATCTCTGATGAAAAAATAAAAGAAATAAAATCATCAGGGATGCCTAAAATAAATGGCGAGTTTAGTTTTCAAAACTTTATAAATGTTCCAACAACAGTTGTCCCTGCTAATGCTTTTAGCCCAGCTGCTCCTGAGGACGAGCTTATTGGTTTGTCTTTCGGCACTCCCATAAATGCGAGCTACAGTCTACAAGCAAGTCAATTAATTTTTAGTTTTAGCTATATATACGCTCTTAAGGCTGCCCGAAATTATCGCGAGCTTGCTCTGCTAACAAGACTCCAAAAAAATGAGCAGCTATTTGAAGAAATTAAGCTCAGTTTAGGCCAAGTTATTCTACTTAAAAAACAAAAAAAATTGTTGGCTGAAAATTTAGAAGAGCTAGAAATCTTAAAGAAAAAAACAAATAGCCTAATAAGTTCAGGCTTGCTTGAGAGTTCGTCCATTAACGATCTTCTTGCTATGGAGCTAGATTTTCAAGGGGGATTAGAGCTGCTAATTAACAATGAAGAATTAGCTAAATTATCGCTAAAATCTATGATAGGATACCCTTTGGACAGTTCTATAGTACTGATTGAGGGTTTTAGCTTTTCTAGTAAAGATGATTTTTTAGAAAAAAAAGTGCTTAATCCTAACGAGAACAGCTCGATTAAGCTTGGTCAACAAAATGTTATTCTAAATGAGCTCAACTTAAAAGCTACTAAGAGCGAGGGTTACCCTTCTTTATTTGGGTTTTTTAATCAGCAACACATGGCCATGAGAAATAGTTTCAATTTATTCGATTCCAGCAAGGAGTGGTATCCAGCTACATTGTGGGGAATAAATGTTACTATTCCAATTTACAACAGTGGAGAAGGAAAAGCAAAAAATAAGCAAAAAGAGCTAGAGCTAACGAAGGCGAAAAATGGATTATTAGAAATAGAGAATCGAATTTTCTCTTTATATAAAATGCTTAAAACAAATTATAAAATCGCCTTACTTAATTACAAAAATCAAAAGGCAAAAGTGGAATTAATGAAAACTGTTTATCAAAATGAAAAAAAAAAAATTAACTCATGGGGCATCCAACTCTTTAACGATTTCACAAAGAAAAATGCAGTTATTAAGTGCTAAGCAAGAATTAATCCAAAAAGAATATGAATTATACAAGTCCGAGGTTCAACTTAGCACACACACCAATCCTATAAAATTATGAGAAAAATAATTTGGTATACTTTATTTGTTTTTGTTGGCTGTAGTAGCAATGAAAATGCCAGTATTGATATTCCAGAAACTGACAATTCTGAAACGAATAAACCGCTTATATCTGTTATTGAGATAAAGAAAAAATCATTTAAAGATTTTTTTAATGCTCAGGGGCAAGTGATAAGCAAAGAAATGGCATATATAAGGCCTGAAATAAATGGTACCATCAAAAGTATTTTAATTAAAGAGGGACAATATGTGAAAAAGGGAGAACCTATTTTCATTGTTTCTAATAATTTTTTTAACTCCCAGGCTTTGGAGCTTAATGAGCAGATTTCATTTGCTGAATACCTATTCAACAAGCAAAAAACAATGTTTAAAGATGGTGTAACTACTGAAATGCAATTAAAAGAGGCTGAAAGCAGATTAAGTAGTGCAAAAAAAGCAAAAAACACCTTACTAACACAACTTGAAAAATCAAATGTTATTGCGCCATTTAGCGGCTTCGTTGAAGAAATTTTGGTTAAGGTTGGTGAATCTATCAGCCCTGTGAATTACTTATGCCAGCTTGTAAATACTAACAATTTGTTTGCTGAAGCTGACGTTTCAGAAAACTTATTGTCAGAAATTTCTAAAAACGACCCCGTTAGTATTTATTTTCCCTCTGTAGACTTATTTCTTGATAGCTTGATTATTGATAGAATAGGTAAAATAATCAACCCTATAAATAGAACAGTTAAAATAGAGTGTAGATTGCCAAAAAACAGTAGCCTACTGCCTAATCTTATGGGTGAATTTAGTATTAATCACTACTCTAAAGATAGTGCCATTTGCTTGCCCTCTAGATTGATTTTGAAGAACTCAAAAGGAGAAACATTTGTCAAAGTTGTCGATAACAATAAAGTTCTCATTCAAAGTGTTGTTTTAGGCAGAAGTTATAACTCCGAAATAGAAATTCTTTCTGGCCTCGATAAGGGTGCTATTATAATTGACGAAGGAAAGAGCACGGTTTTAGAAGGCCAAGAAGTGGAAATTTTAAGTAGCAAAGAATGAGAAAAAAAATCGATCAATGGAGAGAGTTTGGCCTTTCTTCATTAGCTGTTAATAATAGAAAAACTGTTTATTTAATTATCACCATTTTTCTTCTAGGTGGCATCTCGGCATATAAAAATATGCCAAGAGAAAGTTTTCCTCAAATTCAAGTTCCAGAAATTTATGTTAACGTTCCCTATCCTGGTAACTCTCCTGAAATAATAGCAGATAAAATTATTAAACCTTTTGAAAAAGAGCTTAATAAGCTTAAGGGAATAGAAAAAATAACCTCCACAGCCACTCAAGACTTTGGAATATTAAAAATTGAATTTGATTTTGCCATAGCTCCTAAAGATGCTAAAAGAGCCGTTGAGGAAGCACTGGCTGATGCAAGATCTACCAAAACATTTGCTCAAGACTTACCAGTAGAACCCACCATACAGGAAATTGACGTCAATGAGTTTCCAATCATTAACATTAACCTTTCTGGAGAATACCCGGTAGATGTTCTAAAAGAAAAAGCAGACTTGATTAAAGAAAGGCTAGAATCAATTTCTGAAATCAATGCTGTAGAAATTCGAGGGGTTCAAGAAAAGAAAGTAAAAATTGAAATTAGAAAGTTTGATGCTGAGGCAAATAGAGTGAGTTTTGGAGATGTTGAATCTGCCATTCAAAGTGAAAACACTACAATAGGTGCTGGAAATTTAAAAATTGACGGTGTAGATAACTTTATCATTATAGATGGAAAATTTAAGGCTTTCGATGATTTGAAAAATCTCGTAGTCAAGCATGAAAACAACAATAATGTGTACTTGAGGGACGTAGCTAATGTTTCTTTTTCAGATGCAGACACCACGAGTTATGCCAGACAAAATAGTCAACCTGTGGTAATGCTCGATGTTAAAAAAAGAGCTGGAGAAAATATTATCAATGCCATTAATAAATTAAAATTGGACATTGAAGAGCTCAAGAAGTCTTTTCCGGCTGATATGAAATTAACTTATACCAACGACCAGTCTGTAATGATTCGATCTCAGGTAAGTAATTTAGAAAACTCTATCGTTTTTGGTGTGATTTTAGTGGTGTTTGTGTTGCTGTTTTTTTTAGGTCTAAGAAATGCTCTTTTTGTAGGAATCGCGATTCCATTTTCTATGTTTTTGTCTTTTATTTTATTAAACTCTGCAGGAGTTAGTTTAAATATAATGGTACTTTTTTCCTTGGTTTTGGCTCTTGGAATGTTGGTTGACAACGGAATTGTGGTGGTAGAAAATGTATATAGACTAATGGACGAGGGTTTAAATTCGTTTGAAGCTACCAAAAAAGGAATTGGGGAAGTTGCTTGGCCTATTATTGCCTCAACAGCAACAACACTCGCGGCCTTTGTTCCGTTAGCGCTTTGGCCAGGAATTATTGGAGAGTTTATGCAATATCTTCCTATAACCTTAATGATTGTTTTAGGTTCGTCATTGTTTGTTGCTCTAGTAATTACACCTGTTTTATTAGCTGTTCTTATGAAAACAGATAACGATAGTAAAAATACGAAGGGGGAATTAAAAAGTTTTGCAGGTCTTGTGGTTTTTGGGATGGTAATGTTGTTTATTGGACAAAACAGTTTGGGTAATTTAAGTTTGATTATTGCAGGGCTTATTATTTTAAATGGCTATGTCTTTAGTCCCGGAACTCTATGGTTTCAAAATAGTTTTTTACCAAAACTAGAGTTTGGATATCAGAAGTTTTTAAAATGGGTATTACATAAAAAAAGGCCTATTTGGGTAATCTTAGGTACCTTTTTTACTTTAATATTATCTTTTATATTGACTGGTGTTTTTCCTCCCAAAGTTTTATTTTTCCCAGAAAATCAGCCCAACTATATTAATGTTTTTGTAGAGCTTCCTGTAGGGACAAATATTGCTGAAACTAATGCAGCAACTGTTTCCATAAAAAAAGAAATCAACCGTGTTTTAAGTCAACCGATATCTAACAAGGATAGTATATCGTATCTTGATGCAAGAGATGTGGAATTTGTAAATAATACAACCATTATAACTCCCTTTGTCGAGTCTATTATTGAGCAAGTGGGAAAGGGCACTTCCGATCCTAATAGTGGGCCTTCATTTGGGGAGACCCCAAATAAAGCAAGGATTACCATTTCTTTTTGTGAGTTTTCTCACAGAAAAGGTTTAAATACTAGTAAAGTAAAAAGTTTAATTGAAAAGTCTCTTCAAGGCAAGTTTCATGCAGACATAACTGTTGTGGTTGATAAAGAGCAAAGCGGCCCTCCTCAACAGCCTCCTGTAAATATTGAAATAACTGGTTCAACAGACTATGGAGAGCTAACTAAAAGAGCTGAAATGTTACAACAGTTTTTAATAAAAAAAAATATTGAAGGGGTTCAAAAGCTAAAGCTTGATGTTGAAGTAAATAAATCAGAAATTAATATTAATATTAATAGAGAATATGCTAAGCGCGTTGGTCTTTCCACAGGGCAAATTGCTCAAAGTATTAGAACTTCCCTATTTGGAAAAGACGTTTCTACTTATAACTTTAATGATGAAGATTATGACATAAATATTAGATATAATGAAAAAAACCGTAGAGACATTTCCTCGATTTTAGAACAAAAAATAATGTTTATGAATAATCGAGGGGTTAAGCTAAGTGTGCCTATTAGCGCTGTTGTTAAAAACATCAAAAAAATTAATAAGTATGCCGCTGTTGTCAGAAAGAATCAGAATAATACAGTGACTGTTTTTAGTGGTGTTCAGGAAGGCTATAATGCCAATGAAATAATTTCAATAGTTAAGGGTCATTTACTAGAATTTAATGAAACTAAAAATGGTGAAGAATTTACGAATGATGGTTTCCGTTATAAGTTTACTGGCCAAATGGAGGACCAAGAAAAAGAGTTGGCTTTTTTGAGCAGTGCTTTGCTATTTGCAGTTTTTTTAATCTTACTTATCTTGGTAACTCAATTTAATGCTTTTTCATCTCCTTTTATCATTTTATCTTCAGTTGTTTTAAGTTTGGCTGGGGTATTTCTCGGGATTGTTATTTCTAGAAATGACTTTGTAATTATTATGACAATGATTGGCATCATCTCCTTAGCTGGCATTGTGGTAAACAACGCTATTGTTCTTGTTGACTACACTAACCTCATAAGAAAAAGAAAGAGAAAAGAGCTGCAATTAGACACCAAAGCACTAATTTCTAATGAAGATTTTAAAAGTGCTGTGATTGAGGGGGGAAAAACAAGGCTAAGGCCTGTTTTATTGACCGCAATTACAACTATCTTAGGTCTTTTTCCCCTTGCATCAGGCCTTAATATTAATTTCTTTACTCTTATAAGTGAATGGAATCCTCAAATATTCTTTGGAGGCGATAATGTTATCTTTTTTAAGCCCATGAGCTTGGCTATTATATATGGTTTAACATTTGCTACTTTCTTGACATTAGTAGTGGTTCCAATAATGTATTACACAATTTATAGATTCAAAATATGGCTATTTAGAAAGATGGGCTGGGCAATAAAGGTTGAACTATAAAAAATGTTTAATATATAATTAACAATTATTTAATAAAAAAAAGAAAAATTTAACTTTTTAATTGCAAGTATTGTTATTTTCATTTAAAAAAATAATGCGTCTTTTTTTTCTAATTCTTCTTTTAATTAATAGTCCTTTGTTTTCTCAAAAAAAGGATGGAAGGCATCTTCACATTCATTTTAAAGTTAATAACACATTTGGTGAACTTACTAACTTAATTGTTAGGGAAGTCTATCAAGATGGATCAAAAGATACTGTTTTGGTAGAAAAAGCAAATCACTCTATTGACATTCCTGTAAATAGACATGTTTTATTAGAGTTTGTATGCCCTGGACATGTTACTAAACGGGTTGCTTTTAATACAGACGTTCCTCTTGCTTTACATAAAATTCCTTTTTTTGATTTAGTTGTAGAGCTGATTGAACTGGATTTTTTAAACTCTCTAAAAAATAAAGACGAGCTCAAAACATTAATGGACTTCCCAATTGGATACATAAAATTTGATGTTGCCAGTAATAATTGGTATAACTCTCAGTTGGCATTTACTAAAACTATCAATAAACTCATTAAGAAAAGTCTAAAATAGCTGGTTTTTTTCTTTACGTTAATTTGTTGTTTCTACGATAAAAAATAGTTACTTTATGGAATGAATTCGGCTTTACAAAAGGTTTACTTCCATGTAGGAATTAGCAAAACCGGTAGTACTTTTTTGCAGAAAAGAGTTTTTCCTTTTCTTTCTAAAATAGACTATATTCCAACGAATAGATATCAAAATATTTTTTTTGAAATAGAAAAAATAAAGAGCAAAAATATTTTAATTTCAAGAGAATTTGATCGACAATTTGAAATAGAGGTTGTCAAGTTTTCAAACAAGTACCCTCAGTCTACTCCCATTATTGTTTTAAGAAGACATGATGAGTATTTTGCTTCTCAATATAAACGTTTTGTTAAAAATGGATTTACTGGAGGGTTGAATGATTTTTTAGACTTAGAAGACGATAGTGGGTTTTTTAAAAAAACACATTTTAGTTTTAAACACCAAATAAACGTTTTAAAAGAGCATTTTTCCAAAAAACCAATTGTCTTGTTCTATCATGATTTAAAATCAGATCCAAAAAAATTTATAGCCGATTTGTGTTTTTACACCAACACTACAATAAATATTGAATCCGTGAATTTCTCTAGCAAACATCGTTCTTACAGTGAAAAACAGCTCAAAACAATAAAAATTGTTTCAAAATATTTTGATCTTAGAAAAAGACGTCTTTTTAATAATACTTTGTTTCATTTAATATGGCGTTTTTACCTTTCAATATTTAGATATAGTGTTTTATATCTTTCTTTCTTAGTTCCTAAATTTTTGTATTCTAGAGAGCCCCTTATTGACCCCGATTACTTAACTAAAATAAAAGACTATTTTAATGAAGATTGGGAAAGTTGTTTAACCTATAAAAATGTGAAATAATGAGAAAAGTTTTGTTAATCGTTTTGGTTTTTATGTCTACGGGTGTGTTTTCACAGCGTGGAAAAGTAATGGATAATCTTTTTTTACCTAGTGAAATTCTTGAGGGAGAAAGAAAATATGCTATTTATATTCCTCCAGACTACGAAACTTCAAATAGAAAATATCCTGTACTTTATTTACTTCATGGATCGGGAGATGACCAGACTGGTTGGGTTCAATTTGGAGAAGTTTTACAAATTACTGACAAAGCCATTGAAGACGGTTCGGCAACTCCAATGATTATTGTGATGCCAGATGCAAATTCAGGGAAGAAAGGATACTTTAATAGCATTGATAATAGTTGGAATTATGAAAATTTTTTCTTTAAAGAATTCATTCCTTTTATTGAAAAAAAATATCGAATTAAATCAGAAAAAAGGTTTAGAGCTATAGCGGGCTTATCTATGGGTGGAGGGGGCTCTTTCATATACGCTCTTAGACATCCTGAAATGTTTTCTTCTGCTTGTCCCTTAAGTGGTCGGATGGGAACACTTTCTTATAACGAGTTTTATGAAAAAAATGAGGCAAAACTTAAAGGCTTTAAAAGAGAGGCTATTTACAATTACTATTCTAATCATAATGCCCTATCTATTATAAAAAACCAAACGGACAATAAGCTTAAAAGTGTAAGGTGGTATATAGATTGTGGAGATGATGATTATTTGTTCGAGGGAAACTCCATGGTTCATGTCGCCCTTAAAAAAAGAGGAATTCCTCATGAATATCGCGTACGAGATGGTTCACACAACTGGACTTATTGGAGAAGCGCTTTACCAAATGTTTTAGGTTTTGTAACAGCTCATTTTCATAAATAATAAACTCTTCATCAATGTTTTAAATAAATGATTTTTTTATCTCTATAAACACTTGAAATATTCAAACGGCTCCAGACAATCTTCACATTGGTACATGGCCTTGCAGGCGGTTGAGCTAAATTGACTCACTAGTTTTGTTTCTTTGGAGTTACATCTTGGACACGGAACTACTTGCTTTTGCCCTAAAAGAATGGTTTTGTCGCTGGTGCTGTGAGCTGGAGGGGCTATTCCATATTTTTTCAACTTTTCCTTGGCGAAATCTGTTATCCAATCAGTAGTCCATGCAGGGTCATACTGAAGCTGTATTTCAAAACTACTTACTTTTAGCCCCTCTAGTTGTTCTTTAATATCTTTTTGAAACCTGTCCATCGCAGGACAACCCGAATAAGTTGGGGTAATCGTAACTATAATTTTATCGTCTATTTGTTCTATTTTTCTTAAAACGCCTAGTTCTTTTATAGTAATAACTGGAATTTCTGGATCTGGAATATTAGATATTATTTGTTCGATTTGTTTTAAGCTGGTCATTTTTTAAATCCATTTAGCCGTAGGGGGCATGGACATCATTATGGCTTCTGTAGCTCCTCCTGTTTTTAAGCCAAATAAGGTTCCTCTGTCCCATATTAAATTAAATTCGACATATCTTCCTCTTTTAATAAGTTGAGCTTCCTTCTCATTGTCGCTCCATTTTAAGTCTTTGTGTAATTTAACAATTTCTGTAATTGCTTCAAGAGTTCTTAGTCCTACGCCTTTTACAAAAGAAAAATCTTTACCCCAATGTCCCGTATTAAGGTAATCAAAAAATATGCCTCCTTCTCCCCTGGCCTCCTTCCTATGTGGTAAATAAAAGTATTCGTCACATTTTTTTTTAAATTCAGGATAATATTTTTTATTATATGGGGAGCAGGCTTCCTTCATTTTATCATGAAAATGTTTGGTGTCTTTTTTGTTGACTTTTGTAGGGGTCATGTCTGCTCCTCCGCCAAACCAGGACTCTCCAGTCACTAAAAACCTTGTATTAAAAT
>MDTC01114632.1_pt1 | contig 10904 bp, 15 predicted proteins | sample 811181 | NCBI WGS metagenome assembly MDTC01 (sample SAMN05326644, study PRJNA326480) | marine metagenome | isolation source: seawater | place: Pacific Ocean: North | collected 2011 | reverse complement strand
TTGACCAAATTTAACTTCAATGAAACGCGCGATATCCAGAGGTCCACCCTGATGATATCCTGTACCATCGCAAGAAAAGAAAATCATAATTACAAGCTCTCGAGCCTTTCTCTGCAATATGTTGTATACAAAGAATCATAAGAAATAGACTTGTAATCCTTGATCTCACTGTAACATCTGCAACACGCAAAAGTATTATCTATCAGGTATTCCTTTACTTTACGATTAAAATATTTTAAAAATACCTTATCAAATATTTTTAACCTGTTTACATTTTGCACATATTCATCAAATTTCCAAAGCAATTGTTTCTCAGGTGAACATATAAAAATACATGAATTGCAAAATAAGTCAATATTGACATTGCACACTTGTATTTTTGTTATATTAGATTTATCGCAAATACATAAATGAGGATTTTCAATTTTTAATTCACAATAGTTGCATGATATATCGTTTGGATAATATTTACTTGTAAATGCATTGTCCATGCTCCATAATTTAAATTTTTTTTGCTTATTAATTTTTTCCAATTGTAAAGAACATGACATCTGGTCGCAATTATCTGAGACAAATCAAAGCTAACAGTAAATGCGTGTGCGGTGAAAGTAGAAATGCTTTGTTAGAGTTTTCACATTTTGATCGAGCTTCAAAATTCAAAAAAGAAGGAAAAAGCGTAGATATATCATCAATGAAATCCCTTGATCAAATTAAGGAAGAGTTGAAAAAGGGTCGGTATCTTTGTGTCTTTTGTCATCGTGATAAGACAATTCAGGAAAATCAAAAAATTAGCGAAAATAAAGTTCAATCAATGATTAATAAATGTATAAAAAAAAAAGGAAAGGGTATTTGTTGTCATGGAATCCTTTGTAATGGAGCTTTGCAGCCACGAAAGTCATTTGGACCGTCTAAACGTAGATGTATCTCATGCTCATACCTGGAGAAAAAAAAAATACGAGAAGATAACAAAAGAAGGTCGGACAGGTTTAAGTGTGATGTTGGGCAGTGTGAATATTGTAAAGAAAAATGCACACACCAGAATTCTCATAGATTTGAATGGGACCATATTTTTGGTAAAAATAATAATGTATCTAAACTAGTTAATTCTAATATTAATATATTAACAAATGAAATTAAACTATGTAGACTCCTCTGTGCCAAATGCCACAGACTCAAATCGATATTAGAATCGAAAAAAAAATGGAATAATGATCCAACAAGCTTTAGCTTAATACTTTAGTTTAAAATTAACTTCTCTTTCTTTGTTTTTTCTTACGATTTTTATTAGAACTCATTCTACCATTCCTAATCGAATTTCTGCGATTTTTAGTAAAACTCTTTCTACGATTATTCGTGAAAGTTTTCCGACTTCTTCTTGACCGAGTGTACTTTTTTCTTTTTGATTGTGAGGCGGCTGGTGGTTGTGTGGGTGGAGCTGGTGGTGGAGCTTGTGTCGCTGCACGGGGGGTTATCGTGCCTGTGGCTAAAGCTTGATTTTGTCCTTGTCCTACTGTAGCGTATTTATTAGGCATGGGTCCATCTGCTCCATAAAAAAATTTATTCATGTCGACGAAGGCACGGACATTGGCAAATTGGGTAGATTTGTTAAAATCAAAAGATGTGTTGGAGAAAAAAGCAGCAATAATATTCCAAATTTTTTTAATTTTTCCCTGTTCTTCTGTGTCCTGTATATCTTCCATTATTATTTTGTCATATATTTTTAAAATTGTCCTTACTTGTAATGTTAAATATGTATATCGACACAAAAATTTTCTAAACCATTGGAAATGGAATACAGATCTGATATTATGTATTTAATGTCTGTTGTATCAACTGTATTACTTTTCTTGGTCTATTTTTTTAATTTAGATGAATCAACTGAATCATCTCCAAAATAACTTAAATTTAAATTCTGCGTGTATTTAAATGTTCATCACCAAAACGCTAATCGGCTTTGCGAGTATTTTGAGTATTTGTAAAACACTTGATCTACCTCTCGAAAATACAAAAAGGATGATAAAATCATCAAAATATGTACTGCTAATATTTTTCGTTATTTCTGTTTTTTCTGAAACTCAATCATTCATCCCAGCAATAATAGCTTCGATGCTATATTTCTATGTTGAACTTATTCCTCAATTTGTATATTCTAAAAATGAAAATGGTCAACAAGAAGGAACGATTCAAAATATGTAAAATATATTAAATGTCCTATAAGGATTTTTTTACGGAACTAGAGAAATTTTTACCTCAGTATACTTCTCCTACAACAGCTATTGTCGCCGGATCGATAGTAGCATTAATTTGTACTTTTGTATTATACATAAAAGTAAACGACACTCTAAAGAAATACTCTGACGATGATCCAATGAAAAAAGTCGATAAATATGCAATGTACACAGGTTCATGTATAATAGTTACGCTGGCATTCTTTTTCGTTTCTGATGCTGTTTTTACATTTCAAGATATAAATAAAAATTTGAAATGGTATGTATACAAATACAAATATTTTCCTAAACTTTTAAGCTAAATTATTCTATTTTCGGTGCTAGATAAAAACACAAAAAATCAGTATTATTTATTACAAATTTGACTCGTAGTGGTTGTTCCATCCCTATTGACAGATTCACGTTTTCGGTCAAAGGACATCCTTTACAAAAGAGTAATAGATATTTTAAGCTATATGAAATTTGTAAATGAGCATCTGTATTTATTAAGCAGCTATCATTTGTGTGTGTAATTTCTATGCGTTCGCCTAACGAGTTTGTACAAAATGTAATTTGGGAGGGTGAGACGCTAATTGTTACGTCATCTCCAAACTCTTTAAGATCTTTACAAATCTTTTGAAATTCGCCGGTTGAGAGTTTTATGTTGCAAGGATAGTCAAATTCAGGAATCATTAATGTATCAGCTTCTATATCCAATAGGTTTTGGTAAAACTGTATAGTTCTACTACCTTTTGCAGTCATATGTAATTGGGAATCGATATTTTCGCACGTAATTGTGCAATCGTTATCACAACTTTTTAAAAATTTTGAGAAAATCTCAATATTAAAACTAATAACCTCAGTATTTTCGCATTCAAATTGCTTGAAACACTCAGATAATGACATGTATATTAATGCTACATGTGAAGAATCCATGGCATTTAAAATCAATCCATCCGGGGTAAACTCAAATGTGGTCTCCTTTACGATATCTTTTACAGATTCAATAATCTTTTTAATCATCGTTGAACATATGCTTAATTTCATGATATGTTTTTTTTCTGTATGTATTACAAATGGAGTTGATGCTTCTCGAGCCTTTGTTTGAAAAAAAAATCAGACACTATTATGGAAAAATTGTTAAATACTTAAGTAAACATCCAATACATTCTTTGTATTTTGCACTTGTCGCATATAGTTTATCAGGGATATGGAAAACCCTACCATATGAAGTCCAGGAATACCATTGTCAGAATACATTTTACGTAACCCCCCCTAAATTACGTGAAATGCTGGGATGTGATAAAATTGTTGGGAAAACTAATTTAAGACAAGAGATAAGAAACCTTAAAGATTACATTCAAAAAAATTGTGATGATACATCAAAAACAAACTTTAATGAAGTAATAAGCAAATTGTTGTATTCTGACCAACGCATGGTTAAGAATTTGTTCGAGAAAATAAATTATTCGTTAAACGAGGAGGATAAGAAGTATGCACAAAAAGCTATTAATCTCAATTTAGACTTAAATGAAGAGTTCATTAATAATTGTTCACGAAGCGCCAGATGTTTTTTTGTTGTTGATTTTACGAAAAAATATATGACTAAAGATGATTTTAATCAGCTATTATATATATATCATATAATAGAAGATAACGCTAATTTATTTATAGAGTCATCTAAATTTGAAAAATGTATAATTCATTATACAAAAAAATTCAATCTGTTAAATACTATTATGGAAATTATATTTAAGAGCTTTTATACAGAAGTTGATACAAATTATTATCACAAAATTGACGTCAGAGAAGAAAAATTAAGTGCTACTTCAAATTGGTTCAATGGTGGTGTAAACAATCAGATAATTGTTTTCAATCGACAAGACATAAATGGGATTGCAGACGCCAATGGAAATTTTGTAAGTCTTATATTTATGACCCGAGGCTACAAAAACCTAAGCAACGTAAACTGGAATCAACATAACTCATTATGTAATGAAGGAAGTACGTATCCGACGATTAGAGAAGTGTTGATGCTAAAAGAAGGAAAATATAGTACGGACACCATAACAAATAATCATGACATGAAGAATGGACTTATAAAAACCCAAAAATTATCCAATAGAATGAAAAGGTTCGTAGTAGAATTAGATCTATTTTGTGCAAATTTTAAACTACTAGAATATATATATGATTTTAATTATTTAACAAATGAAAGTAGAGCTTTAGACATGCTCTTTACTATTCAAAATAAAATATATTATAACTCTGGCACAGGAAAAATAAGTAAACAAAGTTTGAGTACAATAAATGTGAATGGACGTCTTGATGATTCTAAAAAACCCACTGATTTATATGAGAATGAAGTCGTACATTTATTTGATTCCAAATACAATAGGTCTGAGCAATATATACTATCAGAAAACAGATTACTCTCTGTACACACCGAAGAAGAAAAAGAAAACAGACAAAAAGTGTATACATTCCTGATGATGTTTGTAGGAAGTGGGATTTACCATATAAAATATCAAGATACTAATGTTTTTAATTTTGTAGAAGATTATTTTTTTTATTTGATGCAAACTTCATTAACTTGGAACGGTGCAAAATATCAACTAAAATATGACAATTTACCCACCTTTAGATTTTTTATCGCATCATCTGCGCTGATAGGCGGGGGGTTACTCTGGCTTCCCTTTCCTCTATTACAAATTCTTCGACTTGTCTATCAAATGAAAGAAAAATTGTATTATCCGGAAAGTTATCAGGAAATGATGATTTCCAACGTTGTTTCTTTTTTTAGAAGTAGGTTTTTAGGTTTCTAAAATCAAAAAAAAAAAAAAATTCTTATCTATAATAAATGTTGTCTTTTGACGTAAATGCGGACAGAATTCAAATCATGTTTGATAATAAAATTAGTGAATGTTTAATTTATCACCTAATCAAACACATTCAGAGCACAAAACTCTACTACATAGACAAAAACATATGCAAGAGTATTTTTGTTAAATGTTGCGAAGGCATAGTAAGTAAGAGAATGAGTCAGGAGTTATTAAAACACATTGACAGTGATGTACAATTTAAATATCCAATCGACGATTCTAAATATTTGTTTTTTAAATATTACGAATTTAATATATTACTAAATAAAAACAATTTTTACAATTCCTTTAATTTTCAGCTGTACATCGAAAAAAAAATGAACAAAATTTATTGGGAATACATCGATTTGAATATTGACAATAGTATAAAATATAGGTTATCTAATTCCGATACATATGTAGACAGAATAAAAAAAATATGTACATCGATCAGTAACACAACGAACATAACCACAGGCGAAATTCTGTATTGTAGATATAAAGATATAGTTGATCCTTTTTTAAATTTCAATTCATTTTTATCTGAACGAATTTGGAAATGTAAAGTGTATTATAAAATATCATTGAAACCACGCCCCTGTTCATTTGGACATAAATGCAAAAATGCTTATGTATTTATACGTTCTGAAAACCGCACTGCGTCAGAAGAAATAAATCTAGACTTGTGTCTCTGTAATAAACACCGAAAATTTTTAATTCATAACTTTGTTCTTAAATTTGAAAATACTTTTAATTAAAAATCTTTTTTCTCTCTACTCCATATGAATGTCACTAACAACGAATCATTAGCATCACATATTAGGTCGATATGCAGAAAGTTGGACTCTGAGATGAAATATGATGAAAATGCTAAAAATTTCATAATCGTGGACTTGGGAAACATTCACTCCTTTTTGCCGTATTGTGATCAACATATGAATAAATTTAAAGAGTTTGAAATTATTGCCTTTGCCGATCATCATTTCAACGGATACAGTGTCAATCCGAGATGCTTGCGAAACGTGTGCTTACACGTTTCAGGATCATCTAGGAATGCAGCAGATTGCGCGATGATATGGTTCATTGCAAGAAACACAGTCAATAAAAAATGCAAATTTATGATTTTGACAAAAGATAAAGGTTTTAGAGAAATTGAAAATCTATGCTTACAATCCGGTTCAGAAGCCATATTCTTTTGCGATAGTGAATCATTTATCAATTATTATGATAAAAATTATTAGTCAAGCAGGCAGTTTTCTAAAAGATATACTTCTTCGCTGCTTCAATTTGTCATTTAAATAATAAAAACGATGAGATGACCCCTTTGTGCCAAAAGACACTCTCCATCCGTCTCTTACTTCCTGATTAGACAAAAACCTCTGGATTTTGATACACATGTCGAAAGCATTTTTTTCATTCGAAACGTCTAGCAATGTTATTTCAAGCGCGCAGTCTATCAAAGACAGTTTATCAATGTCATTGCATCTATGTGCATTCATCTTCCATTCATTGTTTTGGAATAATAACTTTTGTAACTTCAATTGTTTGTCATTATCCAAATTTGATATTATATCATACCTTTGAACAAGAAGTTCTTCTATTGGTCGTGCCATTTGACACGTCCACAAACATGGGCAAAGGACAATATACGTCTTTGTATTGAAAGAGAAAAGGCATCTCTTCATTTACAACATTACTTTCGATTAGACTTTTTACTAAATCGCTGAATCTGAATATATTGTAACATGCATCTTTTTCTCTAACCAACTTGTTTATTTTCAGCAGAGCATTGATAGTGTCTACCTTATTACTTATTGCTGGCGAAGTTTTTACACATTTGACAGCGTCAAAAATATAATTGTTCATAATATGATTACAACGTTTATTTATATTATTTAATGTCTTTTTTCTGCTATCCACTATGAATGACAAATCGTTTCTGTTCAAGTATTCATTAATTTTATCATATGATTCAAGTTGCAAAGAAAGTTTGTACAGTGAATCATGTGTAATGTATTTTCCATTTGTAAACGATATATTAATATCAAATAGTAAAGAATAGTTTGTTAGGTAGGTTTTCAAACCCGTCATGTTACTTACATTAAGTATGTTAAGAGGTACATAATCAAAATGTTCGTAATTACATTTTACGTAATTGTGAAACAAATGGTAAACATCCATTAACGCTACTGCAAAATACAACTCCCATGGTCTATAAATATTTGAAATATAATTTACATCACGGTATGTGTTGAAATAATCATGCACTTTTGCGAGTTCTTCAGATGTAATCTTAACGCATTTCTTCGTTTCAATTGCATTCAACAAACTATTATGTAGATTATACATAAACGTGTACCATTTTTCAAGTGTACCTTTCTTGTAAGCTTTTGAATCTACTAACGAAACTGCAAAAGTCGGCGAAAATACTGCTCCTATGAGAAGATTAGGCTTTGTTCGGAAATTTTCGTATATATGAGGAACGTTATCAATGATGTATAAATTTTTGTCGTTCTGATATTCAGTGTACAATTTTTCGCATGTGTTCTCAATGTATTCACAGCCAATTTCATTTGTAATAAGACTGTGGTCATATGGACTATCTATCTGAGACAAAAATTCTTTATTAAATTGAATCATTTATGATGTTTTTTTTTTTTTTTTAGTACAATTTTATACAATTTATCATTGCTCGCATCCTGTACCACCGAGTACTTGAAACGCACATATACGTCAAGTTTGTTTTTTATGATATCTTTATCCTTTTCAAATTCTTCCGTAGTTTCTTCTGATTGTTCTCTCTTTATTTTTTCTTCTTCCTCTCGTTCCTCTACAAATAAAGAAGCAACACTATCTGCGACACTCTCATCATCGCCATAATCGGACATTGTATTACGATGCCTATTCAAATTTATTTTCTACACAAATATATCAATGGCAAGCGCGAGATCGAGCCAAGTAGCTGCTAAGAATTTCCAAATTAGAGCAGAAAATTTTTCGAGTAGTTCTGCCGCTGTAACATTTAAATCATACGATGACACGTCTGTATATGACCTCTACACTCCGGCCAAAAATCCTAAATATATAAATGGTGTAGATGGAACAGAAAATCACGAAGACCAAGTATACACTTACGATGTTGCTACTGATATGTACGTGTGGAAATCGTCTGCACCAAAGGAATTATTCATTCAAGGACAAGACTCGACAACTAACAAGGATGAGAGAGGAAACGTACTTACAATAGAAAAAGAAGAGAGAGTTCAGCCAGGAGATCCGCTATTCGATCCCGCTAAACCAATGAATCAGCAAGAGTTCAAAGTAAAGATGAAGTTTACAGACGAATTGTTCAACATGACTCATCTTACAGCGGGAAAGAAAGAAATTATAATTCCGTACAAGCATGATGTCAAACTAATAGAAGTCAATGGAAATGTAGTAACACTTAATCTGGAAGACGGTGTACTGATAGGCACCAAACTTGAAGCCGGCTCTTCTGTGGTGACTCTCAAGGGGATGAACGGCGCCTCAGCGTACGAGCAAACATTTACTGTGACTGAAAAAGTAGATGATGAAGACAATCACACTTCTTTCATTAAGATAAGTAGTACAGATGCAGCAACTATACAAACATTAGAAAATGCCACAGTCTCATACGTAGTGACTGAAGGTGCTGATAACATTGACAAGACTACAGGTTTATACTTTGATTACAAAGGATCAGCGCCCGCAGGACTAAGTCGAGACGAAACAAAGCAACTTACGGATAAAATAGTACTTCAAACTCTTGAAATCGCAGATAGCAATTTTACGCATATGATGATGGAACCAGAGGCTATGTCATTGACGACTCAGGTAAAGAATCATCCGAATAATGGGTCTACTTTAAAACTACATCAGTACAAACAAGATATCTCATTTAAAAAATCAAATAAACATTTTAATATTGATAGTACCGTTGATGAAATTGATACTAATATGAATTGCATTGTTTTCGGGGATGAACATGAACACCGATTGAAAATTTGTAATGGTAAATTGTACATTCAGAAATATAATGGTAACACTTGGGTAGGAGCCGATGTTGTTGTCGACCAAATCTATGAACACTCCGTTGTCGTAGGAGATTTCCAAATGATTGTAGAGGCTGGTGCAATTAAGATCACGTCTATTGAGTTTAGAGATACAGATGGTGTTACAGTACCGTATTTGTCAGATGGTGGAAAATATAAAGTAGCAATTGATGACAAAGACCCAATCGAGTCCGATCATGATCCGACGGTTGATAATCCCTTGTTTGATCCAGAAGGACCCCAATATCCAGGAGAGCACACTGTAGTAATATTTGCAGTAGATGCTGATGGCAATAGAATAAGTGATTATTCTAAACAAACTATTACCGTCTAGTCAGTAACAATTGTTCCTCCCACATATTCTCCTATGTAGTGATCATATCTTTGTATAAACAATTGATTATTTTTTATTTTTAGTCTAAATTCTCCTAGTATAAGAGTATCGCTTTCTTCAAAAGATATTTCTTCTTTTTTAAACTTATTTTTAATTTTAGCAATTTTACAATTTATGCCCTCTATAGGTCCAACCGAAAATGAAAGAATATTTGCATCGCCAAATTTGCTAAGCATTGATACATTGTTCGAATTTAGCATATGTACGAAATTCGACAGATTTTCCTCTATAATAGTTTGCTCTGCAGTATTATTAGAAAAGTGATATTGTAATTCCAATTCCACTATGGAACTTCCATTGTTTTCCTTAATACATATAATAATTATATGGTCTGAATTAATTTTAGCTGTGTCAGAAAAAATTGTAAATAATTCTTCTTGAAAATGACTGTTGTCAAAATTTGGCGTGTTGACATCAACATCTTCAAAATGAATTATTAAAGTTACAGTTCTCCCTGCTTTGTAGCCTACTGGTCCAGAATTTCTCCTAATGTCTCTAATTTCCTTTCTAATATTGTCCAAATCCCTTTTAATGTTTGTAAGTTCTGATTGTACGCTTTCTCCGGTGACATCTGATATAATTTGCGATAAAGTTTTATGATTTATTGTGCCAACATCTATATTTTGAAATGTTCCAGTACGACTTACGTGTATAAAGTCACAATTAACAGTCTGCTGTGTACGATTACCAATTCCACGGTCTGTCCACATATATATAAAAAAATAAAAAAATAAAATAAAAATTTGTAATAATGCAGGATAAGAATAAAACGAAACAAAATTTGAAGAACCCTACTAGCAAAAAATGCGAACATATGTTTAAAAAAATATTATTAAATGTTAGTATGAGAGATAATGGAGACTTCTATTACAAGTGTGCATTGTGTGGAAATATAAGATAGTACAGCGTAAAAAAAAAATGTTTTGCAATTACAGTAATGAACAAAAAATTAATCATGTTATGTTTCTTTCTGGCAGCCGTTTCTGTTTTCTTTTACCTTCGAGCAGAATCAGAAGATGATAGTGGCACCGGAGATGGTAGTGGCACCGGAGATGGTAGTGGCACTGGGAATGGCAGTGGAGATGGCACAAGTGTAGGAGATTTTTCGTTTCAATCAAATAGTGGTTCAGTAGGTGCAGGTTATCAAAATGATGATTGTGGTGAAGGTTATCTAATGAATGAATATGGATATTGTGTGTCAGAAACTGACATTAATGGAAATGGAGTTATTTCTGAAGATGGCGATGAAGACATGTTTGATGAAAATGAAATTACAGAAGATGGTGAAGATGGTGAAGATGGTGAAGATGGTGAAGATGGTGAAGATGGAAATGACAATGATAATGGAACATTAGTTGGAAATAATACA
>MDTC01224472.1_pt1 | contig 10905 bp, 9 predicted proteins | sample 811181 | NCBI WGS metagenome assembly MDTC01 (sample SAMN05326644, study PRJNA326480) | marine metagenome | isolation source: seawater | place: Pacific Ocean: North | collected 2011 | reverse complement strand
GTTGTTGATGTTATGGATCAAGTATCGAGGGGCGAGTTCGGCAGTGCATTTATAAATACGATGGCCTAGCCGTGCGCTCATCGACTAGGGTAACTCGGGAGCTTCTGTCTGCTGGGAGAAACCTGAAAGTCATTGGTCGTGCTGGTATCGGTGTTGATAATCTTGATATAGAAGCAGCCACAGCTGCAGGTATTTGCGTAATGAATACACCATTTGGAAATTCCATAACAACGGCGGAGCATGCAATCTCCTTAATCATGTCTTTGTCTCGGCATATCCCTCATGCAAATGAGTCTACACAAGCTGGAAAATGGGAGAAATCAAAATTCATGGGTGTAGAGATCATGGGAAAGACCCTAGGCATTATTGGGTGCGGTAATGTCGGGGCGGTTGTTGCCGACCGAGCGCAAGGACTGAAAATGCGAGTAATATCCTATGACCCGTATTTATCCCCTGAACGTGCTACAGAATTGGGAATTGAAAAGGTCGAACTAGATGAGCTTTTCTCTCGGTCTGATTTCATCTCCTTGCATACGCCACTGACTGATGCTACCCGTAATATTATAAATGCAGAGGCCATCGCCAAGATGAAACCAGGGGTCCGAATAGTCAATTGTGCTCGGGGAAACCTGATTGTTGAAAAAGATTTAAAAATTGGGTTGGAAAGTGGGCAGATAGCTGCCGCTGGTCTTGATGTGTTTGTTGAAGAACCCGCAAAAAGAAATATTTTGTTTGGTATGGAAAATGTTGTTGCTACACCCCACTTAGGGGCGTCAACAACTGAAGCACAAGAAAAAGTCGCCTTACAGGTTGCCGAGCAGATGGCTGACTTCTTAATTTCAGGTGCTGTAACTAACGCATTGAATATGCCTTCTGTGACGGCTGAAGAGGCTCCTCGCTTAAAACCTTATTTGTTGCTCGCAAAACAATTAGGGAGCTTCGCAGGTCAAGTTACAGAAAGTGCATTGAAAGGTCTGATGATTGAATATGAAGGTCACGCAGCAGAGTTGAACATACGACCCCTTACGGCAATAATTATTGAGGGTCTTCTGTCGCCCTTAATGGTTTCAGTTAACATGGTGAATGCACCTGTGATTGCAAAGGAACGCGATATTAACGTAAGTGAGGTAAAACATGAACGTGCCAGCGCTTATCAAACCTTAATTAAGTTGACAGTAGAAACGGAAAATCAAACTCGTTCCATTGCCGGGACACTCTTTGCCGGATCTCGCCCGCGAATCGTAGAAATTAAAGATATTCCCATTGATGCAGAATTGGGACCAAATATGCTTTTTATTACAAATAGGGACAAGCCAGGTTTCATTGGATCTCTGGGAATGGCCCTCGGCGAGGCTAACATTAATATTGCTACTTTCCATCTTGGTCGGGCTACGCCAGGTGGAGATGCTATTGCCCTAATCGAAGTTGATGGAGCGCCAGGCAAGTCAGTAATGGATGACATTTGTAAACTTGAACAGGTAGTTCAGGTCAAGGCGTTAACCTTTTAACTTCAGGACGATCCTGTTACTTGAGCTGTACCGTTTAAGATGTTAAGAACCTGCGATTTATTTAATTATAGTTTTGAATTAGCCAAATAGGTAAGTGGGTGCGTAAAAAACCACTATTCTTTATCGAAGATAAGTAAACGCAAGATCTAGTTTAAGATACAGTTCTTAAAAAAGCACTATTTTAAGAAAAAGCTTAAAGCAATCACTACACCTCGCTACATGATCAACAGTATTACTAGCCACTGTTTCGCAAGCCTGCTGATATACCATTTATAGTAAGCTGAATACCCCGAAGGACTTTTGCATTCTCTGACTCCCGACGGTACTTCTTCATTAGTTCTACCTGCAGGTGGTTTAATGGATCGAGGTAGGGAAAGCGGTTGTGAATAGAACGTTCAAGCAGGGGGTTTGTCTGTAGCAATTTTTTTTGGCCAGATATTTTCAATAAGGAATCAATGGAGCTTTTCCACTCAGCATGTATGCGGTTAAAAATTTTCACGCGAAGTTTTTTATCCTCAACAAGTTGCGAATAGCGACGAGCAATAGCGATACTACTTTTTGAAAGGACCATATCCATATTTGATAATTGACTTCGAAAAAATGGCCATTCCTTGTATAGCTCCTGCAAGAAAGGCATGCCTTTATCTGGGTTATTCTCAAGCCAATTTTCTACAGCTGTTCCAAAGCCGTACCAGCCGGGCAGCATCAGTCTGCATTGAGCCCAACTAAATACCCAAGGGATAGCTCTAAGATCCTTGATTCTGCGTGTTTTTTTTCGTGAAGGTGGCCTTGAGCCAATGTGCAAGGTGGCTATTTCATTTATCACAGTTGAAGACCAGAAATACTCTTCAAATCCATCTGTTTTATATACTAAGTTTTGATAGGCCTCAAAGGCACAATTAGAAAGCTCATCCATTGCGCTCATATATTCCGTCGGTAACGGGGGCGAGTTTTCTTGTAGAAGGGTAGCTTCTAGCGTTGCTGCTGCTAAAATTTCTAAATTTCTTCTTCCTAGAGCCGGGTTAGAATACTTACTTGAAATAATCTCACCTTGTTCCGTCATTCGTAGTTGGCCCTGAACAGCCCCGCTGGGTTGCGCCAGGATGGCTTCGTAGCTTGGGCCACCACCACGGCCAACTGTTCCTCCACGGCCGTGAAATAATCGCAATTTAATACCTTGGCGTTCAAACAGACCTATTAACGTCGTCTGCGCCTTGTAAAGCTCCCAGCCGGAAGTTAGGAAACCCCCATCCTTGTTGCTATCTGAATATCCAAGCATGATTTCCTGGACACCACCGAGGCTGTCGACCAATCGTCTGTACTGTGGAATAGATAACAAACGATCCATGATCCTGACACAATTTCTGAGATCGGAAATGGTCTCAAACAAGGGCACGATCTGCAGAGCACTGACGCCATCGGCACTAACCAAGTTAGCCTGTTTCAATAGCACGGCTAGCTCCAGAACGTCTGACGCCGACTGGGTGTTAGAAACTATTGCGGTTGTGATCGTGCGGGTGCCAAGGGTCGCACGTGCCCTAGCAGCCTCGTTTAGGATGTTTAATTCGCTTGTCGTCATCTCGCTATAGGTCCAACCACTTCTCAGTAAAGATCTTGCTGAACTTAATTCATTGACAAGCAATTTAATACGATTGTCCTCGTCAAGCTTTGCATAATCAACTTTGTGTTCAACAACATTGAACAATTCAGCAATAACACTTTGGTGCACTGCGGAATTTTGTCGTAAGTCTAAACTGGCAAGGTGTAACCCAAAGCAGTTAACTGAACGTAACAAATCCCGTAAGCGGCCGTCGGCAAGATCAGCAGAGCCGTTTGCCACTAATGATTTGCTAATTACATCCAAATCCGCCGCAAACTCGTGAGGAGAGGAATAGGGCAGTGCCTTACCGACAGGGCGACGGGGTGGTTCAGCCAAATTAAATTTCTTTGCTGTTGCAGCAAGGCGGGCATAAATACCTGATATGGTGCTCCTGTAGGGTTCCTTATCGAAATTTTTTGGAGATTTTTCTGCTAATTTGGCTAGGCCTGGTGAAACATCTACTAGTGTAGAGGCCATCGATAACTCAGCTCCTAACTCATGGAGTTCTTGAAAATAGAACGTAACTATCTTGCTACCGTGGCGGTTGACTGTGTCACGTAAAACGTCCGCTGTGACAAACGGGTTACCGTCTCGATCTCCACCGATCCAGCTGCCTATTTGCAAGAAGGGTTCTATCGGTTCGGATTTCTCATCAAGTTCGTTAAGTTTGTCTTCAATTGCCCGGTAAATTTTTGGCAATTGCCCAAGTAACGAATAATCATAATATGCAAGACCATTAGAAACCTCATCGACGACGTTGAGGCGACTGTACCGTAACATGCCTGTCTGCCAAAGAGCGAGAACTGTCCTACGGATTTGATTATAGACCTCATTATGCTCATCTGGTGTCAAGTCAACTCGTTCACTTTGGGCTAAAAGGGCAGATATCGCCAATTCATGGCGCATGGTACTTTTCCGTCGCACCTCAGTGGGGTGAGCAGTTAAAACTGGAAGCACATGTGCATTTCTAAAAAAAGCGCGTAAATCATTGGTTTTTATTCCAGCATCTTCAGCTTGGTTCATAACGTTAGCTATGGTCCCCCTCCTTGGTGGGTGTAGAGATCTGTCGTGGCTACGGGTTCTCCGTATATGGTGCATGTCTTCGGCAATATTAGCCAAATGCGAAAATAGACTGAATGCACGCACTACATCTACAGTTTCCTTTGGGTCAAGTCTGTTTAGGAGCTCTTGCAATTCATGTTTGGCAGGCTCGTCATTATCTCGGTGAAAGCGAACAGAGGTTTGACGAATCATTTCAACGATATTGAAAGTCGCTTCTCCATTTTGTTCGCGTACTGTATCACCTAACAAACGGCCTAACAGACGAATATCGTCACGTAGTGGGGCGTCTTTATCGGTATCTGCTAAATTTTCAGGCATTAAAATCTCAAAATTTATTTTTTTTACGAAAAGGAAAAAAAGTCATTGGCATTTTTTAAGCTTTTTATGGCCAACAGGCAACGGCAGCTTAAATTATGGCCATAAAAAATATGTTTTATTATTAACCGCTTCGAAATAAATTATAGGTTATTTGTGCCTGTATCACTGATAAATAACATTCAGGGCTCAATTTAGAACTACTAGAGTAAGTATCTTGCAACGCTAAACTCGCAGTTTATTCTGGTTTTTGAAACAAATTAGTGATTGTTCTCTCGCCATTGAACCTAATGCAAACTTTTAAAAGACAGAAAAAAACATAAATTTGCACCAAATTCTCTGGTCTTGTGTTTAATTAAGTGTCGCTTAGATTAATTTTATCTTTTTTTGGCGTAAGGATTGTCACCTTTTTTAGCGTGTATGCGAAGGGGGACGCCTGGCAAAGCAAAATCCTCTCTTAGCGCATTCACTAGGTAACGCGAATAGGACTCAGGAAGCTTTTCTGGGCGGCTAGCGAAGATAACAAACGTTGGCGGACGTGTTTTTGCCTGAGTTATATAGCGTAACTTGATACGGTGGCCACCGGTAAGTGGTGGTGGATGTTGGTCGATGATACCTTCAAGCCAGCGATTAAGTGCCCCCGTCGAAATCCGTTTATTCCATAAGTCATAAAGATCCATAACGGCGGGTAACAGACGATTGGTGCCGCGCCCATTTTTGGCAGATAATGTAATTATTGGAATACCGCGAGCTTGGGGGAAGGATGTTTGTAGTCGATCACTCAACTTATTTAAAGTTTTCTTTGCCTCCTTTACTAAATCCCATTTATTGACAACGATTATTAAAACACGTCCTTCATCTATCACTCGCCGGGCTATTGTTAAATCCTGCTTTTCAAGTAAATCATGGGAGTCTAAAACTAGCACGACGACTTGAGAAAATTTAATGGCTCGAATTGAATCACCAGTGGAGAGGCTTTCGACTCTTTCGTTGACCCTAGATTTTTTTCGCAACCCTGCCGTGTCAACCAGTTTGATCTCGCGTCTATTATACTGCCAACTAATGCTAATAGCATCTCGAGTGATACCTGCCTCTGATCCAGTTAGCATACGCTCCTCACCAAGTAAGCGGTTGACCAAAGTAGATTTACCCACATTAGGGCGCCCAACAATTGCCATGCTGATTGGGCGATTGAGGGATTCTTCTTCATAGCTGCTGTAGTTTCCGGCTAGTTGTTCATTTATGTTTTTGTCATCATTCTTTTTGGTGTAGGGCAATAGCGCATCATATAGTTCGGATAGACCCTCTCCATGTTCGGCAGAAAAAGCTATCGGCTCGCCTAAACCCAAACTGTAGGACTCAGCTAGTCCCGGGAGACCAGCATGCCCCTCACATTTGTTAGCGACAAGTATTAATGGTACACCCTGTCGGCGTATCCATCTTCCAAAATGACTATCTAGTGGCGTTACCCCGGCCCGTGCATCAATCAACATCAGAGCGACGTTAGCTTTGTTCAAGGCGAGACCCGTCTGCTTTCGCATACGTGCTTCTAGGGATCCATCTGTGGCTTCTTCTAGTCCAGCAGTATCAATAACAGAAAATTTTATATCTGAGATACAGCCCTTACCTTCTCGACGGTCGCGGGTAACGCCTGGAGTGTCGTCAACAATTGCTATACGCTTTCCAACCAGTCTGTTAAAGAGCGTCGACTTGCCGACATTTGGTCGTCCAACGATGACAACGGTAAAGCTCATGTTCTCAATTCTGGTGCTAGACTAGCGGTAAGCTATGAGGCTAGCATTGTCTGCCAAAAAATAGACGCTCCGTCCTGCAATTACCGGGGCAATGGAAATTCCTGATGGCATATCGACGCTACCCATGATTTGCCCGTCATAAGGGGATATGGAATAGACCTGGCCTAAAGAACTAGTGAGGAGCAAGCGATCACTGGCCAAAATTGGACCGTTCCAGACAATTGTATTGTCCTTGGTTTTTGGATCTTCATATTGAGGTAAGGTCTGTACCCAGTAAATGGAGCCACTCTCGCGTGAAATGGCGACAACTTCAGCATCATTTGTTAAAAGAAAAATATAATCACCCGCAACCCATGGGTTGGATAGTCCACCGATTTCCTTGTCCCAAATACGCCTACCACTTCGCAAATCGATTGATACCATCATACCGCCATGTGAAATTGCAAAAACCTGACCACGATCAATTATTGGTTGACCTCTAATATGAGCAAGGGTCGAAACTACATTAATTTTCCTATTGGATAAAAGGGCTTCAGTCCACAATACGCGTCCATTTTCTGCCTTAAGGGCAACAAGCTCACCAGAAGGAAAGGGTGCAACGACCACACCATTGTCAACAGCCGGACTTGCACCGCCAAGTAGACTAGCAATTTCAGCAATGCCAATGTAGTTCCAAATTTCGTCCCCTGTTGTCCCGTTCAGGGCATAAAGGCGACTATCTACGGTCATAGCGAAAACTCGTCCACTTCGAACCGTTGGCGCGCTGCGCATGGGACCAGGCAATGTTGTACGCCATATGACTTTTCCGCTACTTGCATTTAATGCGATAACTTGTGCAAAACCAGTGGTAACAAAAACTTTACCATCCTCGAATGCAATACCTCCACCCATGTGATCGTCATCTTCTTCATCAGGGGTCAATTGGGTGCGCCAAAACTGCTCACCGGTTTTGATATCAAAGGCGCTGATGTTGGATGAAGCGTCCATCGTATAGATTCGGCCAGCGGCAATTATCGGTGTTCCTATTAATCTCAATTCATCATTGGCTCCAACTCCGATATCGGAAGACCAAGCGATATTTATATTTTCACCTATCTCAATATGGTGCATTGCATGGTTAGCGTAGCCACCTGACTGGGGCCAATTTGCATTGGCAGAGGGTGGAGGCAATAAAATATCCATCCCAGATAATTCAGCATCCGGGCTTAAAGATCGTTGGTGCCTCAACACTGAAATACGTTCACCAGAGAGTGGAACTTTTAACTTATCACCAAACAACCCACCAGGTTCTGTTAATGCCTCGCAGCCAGCCAGAGCCAAGCAGCTAGCAACTAGTATGATTTGACCAAAGGCCTTGACGTTAAATACAACATTATTTTCCACATTCATCGTCTTTCCCCTTTATTCGGCTATACTAGTAAGCAATTCCTTTGCCCGCAGACGAATGCCTTGGGGTGTTGAGTCATCGTCAATTAATGCAATGAATAATTTCCGTGCCTTGGCAGTGTTGCCTGAATTTTTGGCAAGAATTGCAATTAACTCTCGTGCAGTATATCGCCATGGATTTTCATCAGCCGACAACAAAGTAAGAGAATTTGTCATTGAGGCTGTATCTCCATTGCTGTTCATCCGTTGGATTGTCCCGAGTAAAATTGCCAAATCACGATAGATGTTGTCCAAAGAACTATCATTAGCCAGCTTGTCATAGGAAGCAATGGCACCTTGAATGTCTCCCTCATAAGCCATCAGGGCGGCAGCTCGAAATCCAGCAAGCATTTGATAGCCTTGTGGGGAATCAGCCTGAAAATTTTTCAGAGTATTAAGGGCTAGTTCTTTATCTCCTTTTTTGGCAAGACCAATGGTTGCGGCAAAGCGCTCGCCAAGCTGACCACGATTGGTGATGTCATAGCTCTGCCAAGCCTTGTAACCTGCGACAGAAGAAATAATGACGAAGGTAATACCAATTAGGATCTTGCCGTAACGCGACCACAGCTCTGAAAATTGGTCTTTGCGTAGTTCTTCGTCAATCTCGCGTAATATGCCCTCTTGAATTGGCTCAGACACTTTGTATCTCCATAATTGAAATTTTGATCTTATAGGTCAGTCTAAAATATCTCTCTGGAATAAGGAAGGCAAACACGCTTTATGAGTTTTCAACTATCCACTTAATGGAACAACCTATGGAGGCAATCTGCTGTGTTGGCCCTTTACCTGATTTGGCGACTTCTCTCATTGCTTCATATAGCTCGCGTCGAGCATCTCTAGGGCCTGCCTCTTTCCTTGATGAATCAAAACGTCCTCGGTATCTAAGTCTTAAATTTTTATCAAAGCCAAAGAAATCCGGTGTGCATACAGCATCATAGATGCGCGCTGTTTGTTGTGTATGGTCAATTACGTAGGGGAAGGTGAACCCGTTTTGCTCACTTACAGATTTCATGTTGTCGAAGGAGTCCTCTGGATAATCACTCGGATCATTCGACATGATAGCGACGACACCAATACCAATTGTCTGTAGTTCTTCCATATCACGCACCAGACGATCCAGAATAGCTTTGACGTAAGGGCAGTGATTGCAAATGAACATAATCACAGTACCATTTACTCCACGCACACTCTCTAAGTTATGCATTCTACCATCAACCCCTTTAAGTGAGAAGTCGTGAGCTTTCCAGCCAAATTTGCAAATTGGGGTTTTCGTGGAAACCATTAATATTATTTCCTGACAAATTACTTACATAAAACTATTGATTAATCATAAAAATGCTTTCAATCAAGCAAAGCTCAAAAAGAGCACATTCGCAACAATACATGTTACTCAGTGTTGTTTGTAAAAAAATCAATCCATTTAAAAAAATCGATCGCAAATTAACTACGTTTTAACCGTGGATGCTGCAATATTTACAATGGTACGAACACGATATTTAAGGAGTTTTTTGAAATATGCGTTCACTCTTTGTATTTGTTCTTGTTGTATTTCTTGGTGCATGTTCTTTGTACCCTCCGATTGCAGCAGTCGAGGGTGTTTCTGCAGTTGGCACCGGCAAGACTGTAAGTGATCACTTAATTTCATTTGCAAGTGGTATGAATTGTTCGACAATTCGAAGCAACACTGGTCGTACCTATTGTGAGGAAGATGAACCAAATCCGACGTCTAAAGTTTGGTGCTATCGAACAATTGGTAAAGTCGTGTGCTACGACAGGCCTGACCCTTATCAAGGAAATCAACGTAAGATGGGTGAAAATAATCACAATGTGGATAAATCAAAATAAAATAAGTTGGCATGCTGGACGTCAGATGATTACTCTCTATTTTGGGGGGAGGCGCATCGTAACAATACCCTTAAATTTTCTTGGGTCCACAGGCTCGCCCTTGCGTGTGATCACAATACGTCCTTTTTTTGCTAGGTGAATAGCCTGTTGTTTTACTGCATTTAGATAGCCTCGCCATAAATTAGGCCCATCTTTAGGTTTTCTGCGCTCACTTGCAATGGCATGTGCTACATCTTTAAATGTTGCTGCTTTGCCAAAACTCAAGGCATTAAGAATAGCGATTGCTATTGGATCATCATGTTTGACCTCTGTATTTTCTTTTATTTGATTTTTCATTAGCGAGAAATTTAGCTGACAAGCCTGTTTGAAGCAATGCTAATACAGACAAGGCTAAAATATGTATATCCATCGGAAGTCATCCAAAAAGTCAATTGGGGTCTGAATTGGTATCTGTCATAGATTTTGATAATGCCGAACCGTGCAGTAAATTATGGTGACTGGAACCCGAACTGGCTTAATAGCAAGATAATTATGAATTTGTAATGGGGGTGGGTAAATGGTCACCTGAGCTATTTTTCGTTGCGTTGGTTCAGAGCTGATTCAAGTCTTAGCCAATTTTTTTCACTTCCGGGTAACCCAAAGCGAAGCCATTTGGGATCAAATTTAAATTGGCGAACCATGACTCCGCGTTGGGCTAGGCTTTGATAAATTGACTCTCCTTGATTTGTTGAAACAAGTCGGAATAGAGAGGTACCGCCAATAACTTCCAAATTACTAGCTTTAAGGATTCTGTCCAGGCGAGCACTGGAAAACTGCAGTCGTTTGCGGGTAGCTATCTTCCATTCTTCCTCTAGAAGAGCTTGTTCACCGATCATAATGGCGGGAGTTGAAACAGCCCATGGTCCGAGGAAGGTGTATAAACGCTCGGCTATAACAGGGTCCGAAAGTGCAAACCCCAATCGCAAACCGGCAAGGCCGTAGAATTTTCCAAAGGAACGCAAAACAATCAGGCCTGGCGAGCCAACTGAACTAGCAATGCTCAGTTCGGGCATTACGTCGCAAAATGCTTCATCAACAATCAACCAGCCACCTTTTTCTGCTTGCCTTTGGGCAAGGATTTTCAGGTCATTGGGAGGATGTTGATATCCGTCTGGGTTATTGGGATTAACAACAATTATAACATCGGAATTTTCTTCAGCTTGAGTTAGATCGAAAGCTTCTTTAACTATGTGTTCTGCGTTGAGCCAACATTGGGCGTGTTCATTGTAGGTTGGTGAGATAACAGAAACGCGCCCCGGAGGGCGCATTCGAGGTAGCCACTGAATCAACGATTGTGTGCCTGGCGCTGCTGTAATCAAATCAGGGTCCCTAACCCCGTAGCACATTGCTGCAGCAT
>MDTC01255707.1_pt1 | contig 10906 bp, 10 predicted proteins | sample 811181 | NCBI WGS metagenome assembly MDTC01 (sample SAMN05326644, study PRJNA326480) | marine metagenome | isolation source: seawater | place: Pacific Ocean: North | collected 2011 | reverse complement strand
CCACCGCTCCCAGCATGAGCCACAAAGACAAACCAACCCCCAAGGCAGCACCACCCTGATGCCCAGCACTCATAATCAAAACTGTCAGACCGCCCAAAACTGCCAGCACGAAAGCCATAGCAAGTTTCTTTATCACCGGGGAAATCTCCGAATGCCCCCAACCTGATAGGGGTCCGATAGGCATTAGCATTAAGAGCGGCGTGATAAGGGGAACAAAAACAGCATTATAATAAGGTGCCCCAACAGAAATTTTACCAAGACCGAATGCATCAATAACCAGGGGGTAAATCGTTCCCAGAAGAACTGTCGCTGTCGCACTAGCAAGAAACACATTATTCAATATTAAGGCTCCTTCACGGCTGACAGGTTGAAACGGCACATTTTTATCCGCTGATGAGAGACCGGCTGATCGCATGGCAAACAGAAGTAAAGCTCCACCCACGAGAATGCCGAGTATCATAAGGATAAACACGCCCCGTGTCGGGTCGGTTGCGAAAGCATGAACGGAAGTTAAAACGCCTGAGCGCACCAAAAATGTGCCGGCGATACATAAACCAAATGTCAAAATTGCAAGAAGCATTGTCCAGCTATGGAGTGTATTTCTTCGGGCTGTAACAAGTGCAGAATGAAGCAATGCCGTGCCAGCAAGCCATGGCATAAAGCTGGCGTTTTCAACCGGATCCCAAAACCAGAATCCACCCCAACCAAGCTCATAATAAGCCCAGAAAGATCCCACTGCGATACCAAGGGTTAGGCTAAGCCAAGCCAAAAGCGTCCACGGACGCACCCATTTAGCCCAATCAGGAGAAACTTTACCTGACATCAATGCTGCAACTGAAAAAGAGAAAGCCAGCGAAAAGCCGACATAGCCCGCATAAAGTAAAGGCGGATGAACTGCCAGCGCCGGGTCCTGTAAAATCGGATTGAGACCGTTTCCTTCAAAAGGGGGGGATATCAGTCGCGCAAAAGGGTTAGAGGTAAAAAGAGAAAATGCAAGAAAAGCAACCCCAATCATACCCTGCACACCAAGTACGCGAGCCTTCAACGCATCCGGCATTGATTTGCTGAAATGGGCAATACCCGCGCCATAAGCCGCAAGCATCAAAATCCATAGAAGCATGGATCCTTCATGATTTCCCCACACGCCAGTAAGACGATAAATAAAAGGTTTATCTGCGTGGCTATTGGCCGTGACCAACCAAAGCGAGAAGTCCGATTGAACAAATTTAACGGTAAGAACTGCAAACGCCCAAAGGAGGAGGAGAAATTGTAATTTGGCCGCAGGTGCAGCAATTAGAAGAAAGGCCTGACGGTTTCGATGGGCACCATAAAGCGGGAGTGTTGACTGTATCAGAGCAACACAGAATGCCAGTATCATCGCAAAATGACCGGTCTCCGCTATCACTCTTGACTCCCTGAAGATGTATTACCTTGCCACACACCAGTTTCTTTGAGTGCATCAGCAACTTCCCGTGGCATGTAATTCTCATCATGTTTTGCCAAAACTGTGTCAGCGACAAAGATATTTGCAGTTTTAAACTGACCTTCTGCAACGACACCCTGCCCCTCCCGGAACAAATCCGGCAACACCCCTTCAAAAGAGACATCTATTCTGTTTTGCAAATCGGTTACGACGAACCGGTTTTCCAGCCCAATTTTGGTTAAGCTATCTTCCGCAACCAATCCGCCAATTCTGATTTTTCCAACGGGCGTCGAGGCACTTTCGGCAATATCAGTTGGAGATTTAAAATAGACGAGATTATCCTCTAAAGCCGTTAAGGCAATAAAAGCAGTAACTCCAAGCATCAAAAAGCCGAGAGCAAGAAACAGCAGCCGTGTTTGGCGTTGAGTCATAATATCTCCTGACGGGAATATATCTACTAAACGTGAATATTAAAGGTGAAAAACCGACGCATGTCACATAATGTCTAAGTTACTATTTTATTGATGGAGAGAAAGTTGTACCCGGAGAAAAATCTGCCACGGGCTGTCCGGCTCAGCTGAAGAGTGCAAATCATTCCAGATTGCTAAAGCTTCAGTTTTGTCGCCCTGCTGAAGAAGAGAAAGTCCACGCAAATATAAACCGCGCGGGTGGTTGGGGTTAATTTCAAGCGCCCGATTTATCAAACGTTCAACACCATCATCAATCAATCCGTCTTGTTGTTGAAGACGGCTTTCAGAAAGCATAACCAAAATGTCAGAGTTTTGTTCGCCATCTTGAAGGGAAATAGCATTCAATAAAGCATCTTCTGCCCTGTCTGCTTCTCCAAGCGCCATCCGCGTTTGGGCAAGCATGAGCCATCCCTCACTATCGTCGGGCTTATTTTTGAGGCGTTGTTCAAGATGAACAACAAGTCCTTCAAGAGGGAGGGTTTCGGGGGGAACATCCAGCCTATCTGCCAGCGGTAGATCAGAATAACCCGGCGACCCAAGCATTAAATAAAGTATTAACGTCAGACCGGGAAGAAAACTAGCCACAGCGATAAACACCAGCGAACCATTGGGTTTATCTATCAATTTGTTTTTCAAAACTGGACGCAATATATAATAACTTGCCGCCGCGCTCATAAGGGCGAGAAGGCTCCAAAGACTTACATCATTAAATGGAACGTCAATCATGATGCTTCATATCAGCCAAGGTCTTTTTCTGGAAGGGCAAATTTCATGACGTATAGTTTAAGTCTTATTTTTCCATCCGAAAGCTGACCGGAAACTGCAGTTAGCCTAATAGGGGTATCCGCATAGTAAGTGACAGGTGAGGAGGAAACTCCGACAACAGTAGAATTTTTCTGATAACCAATTTGGTTACCATATCTATCTTCACCACCTACGACACCCAGCTTCCATGTACGCGACCCGCCCAATGGGGTTAAAACTCTACCAGTGATGGCCAGTACAGTACTTTTGTGTGGGATAATGAGCGCAGTATCATTATACATTCCGGCAGTCACAATATGGTCGATTTCTTCAACATGAAGATCTAAACCGTTCGAGCCTATTAAGCCGCCAAAATTCAGAAGAGCTGTGAAAGCCAACAAATGAATTGTCAATTTTTCTTCCACTTCTGCGAGCGTTAGATATGTATAAGCTATCAGTGTAACGCTGTCAACATTTTATTGTTTAAAATCAGTAGGTAAGGGGTATCTCAGCGTGTATATTATCAAAATTCTTCTAATAAAATCACACTCTAGAACACTTATCCCCGTTGATATTTTTTTCATTTTTGGTCATTATCCATGTCAATTTTTGACTTGTCTGATTGTTGACGTACAGAGCGGTCTCTGCCACCTTTGTCACGGTGATGAAAAGATACAGTAGATTATTTAAGAATCTTCAATACTTGAGCTTGCTTTCGGCACTCATTTTTTCAGTAAGCTCTCAGCCTGAACATGCTCATGCGCTTGAACCTGTTACTTTTGCGACAGACTGGAAAGCACAAGCTGAGCAAGGAGGCTTTTATCAAGCTAAAGCTTTGGGGCTATATGAAAAAGCTGGACTGAATGTTGTCATTCGTGGTGGTGGGCCAGGTATTAACATACCGCAGCTTTTAGGCGCACAAGCAATTGATTTTGCCATGGGATCAAACAGTTTTATTCTGCTCAACATGGCTCAAGCCGGCGTTCCTGCCCGTGCCGTCATGGCCGCTTTCCAGAAAGATCCGCAAGTTTTAATTACTCACGACCGGGACGATATTAAATCGATATCCGACATGAAAGATAAACCAATCATGATAGCCGATGCGTCTATTAATGCTTTTTGGGTCTGGATGCGCGCGCGTTATGGTTTTTCAGATAAGCAAATCAGAAAATATACGTTTAATCTCGCGCCCTTTATCGTCGACAAAAATGCAATCCAGCAAGGGTATGCAACTTCAGAGCCCTTCACAATTTCTAAAAATGGTGTCACCCCTAAAGTCTTCTTGCTTTCCGATGAAGGTTACCCGTCTTATGCCGCCATGGTCATCGCGCAAAATAAATTGATTGAAGAAAAACCTGAAATTGTTCAGGCTTTTGTCACAGCTTCTATAGAAGGATGGCGAAGTTATTTGATGGATGACCCGACCCCCGGAAATCAACTGATTCTCTCCTCAAACCAAGATATGACGCAAGATATTCTAGATCACGCAATTACTCAAATTCGTGACCGTGGCCTGGTCATCTCAGGCGACGCAATAGACAAAGGGATTGGCACAATGACACGACATAGGTGGGAAACATTCTTCACTTTGATGGCTCAAAATGGTCTGTATGACTTGGACATGAATTGGGAAAGTGCCTTCACAACAAAATTCGTTAATCAAACTCATTCAAAATAATGTCTCTAGCAATAAAAGTTAATGATTTGAGTGTGGCCTATGCTGATGGCATTGAAGTGCTAAGAGGTTTTACCCATTCCTTTGAAGCCGGTAGTTTCACAGCCATTGTAGGCCCATCAGGGTGTGGAAAGAGTTCTCTTTTACGGATTCTTGCAGGTCTTCAATCTCCATCAAGCGGAAAAATTGAAACCAAACCAGACACATCATTCGGCTATGTTTTTCAAGAACCCACCCTGCTCGCATGGCGAACTGTTTATGAAAATGTTGCTTTGCCTCTAAAAATTAAAGGCCTCAACCAACAACTGACCCATACCCGCGTGGTTGACGCTTTGGCACTTGTTGGTCTCGCAGATCGTCAACACGCACTTCCGCGTGAATTGTCGGGTGGCATGAAGATGCGCGTGTCTCTTGCGAGAGCCTTGGCACAAAACCCTGATGTTTTATTCATGGATGAACCTTTTGGGGCGCTTGATGAACTCACGCGCTTAAAACTTGATGATGAGTTGCTCGATATATGGCGCCGACAAAAATGCACAATCTTATTTGTTACCCATACAGTTTCTGAAGCTACTTATCTGGCTGAGCGGGTGCTGGTCATGACGTCAAATGGAAAACTCAAAGATGATATTAAAATAGAGGGCAACACGCGGAATGAAGCCTTCCGAGCATCCACTGCATTCCATGAAGCACGCCTGACAATTACCAAATCTCTGGAACATAACGAGGAGGCAATATGATGAAATTTTTGCTTCCTTTATTTGTAGGCTCTGCCCTATTAGTGTTTTGGGAATGGATTGTTGGCTTTCTTGGAGTGCCAATTTTTGTTCTTCCTCCTCCCTCACAAATTGCCTTTGCGCTAATTGAGAACTTCACTTCTCTGATGGGGGCTCTAATTGTTACCTTAAGCATTACAGGGTTTGCGTATTTTTGGGCGCTAGTGGGTGGAGTATCACTCGCAATTTTGTTCACACGCTCACGATTTATCGAAATGTCACTTGCTCCTTACGTGATCACACTTCAAGTCACGCCGGTAGTTGCCATCGCCCCGTTAATTCTGATTTGGGTCGGTTTCGAAAACACCAACCAAGCGATGGTTATCATTGCCTGGATAGTCGCTTTCTTTCCTATTTTAACCAATACCCTGCAAGGTATAAGAAGTGTCGATGGTAGCCTTCACCAGTTGCTGCAACTAAGCGGAGCAAAATGGTGGCAGATACTCATTTACCTTGAACTTCCTGCCGCCCTACCTTCTATCCTGACAGGCGCAAAGATTTCAGGTGGCCTCGCTCTTATCGGCGCAGTCGTAGCTGAATTTGTTGCGGGTTCGGGGACATCTACAGGGCTTGCATGGCGGATTATAGAGGCTGGTAATCGTTTGGAAATCGCAACTATGTTTGCCGCCCTGACGCTTCTATCCATACTTGGCATCATAATTTATTATGCTCATAACCTTGTAGAATGGATATTACTGAGAAAATGGCATGAGAGCTTTAATTAAAATACATAAAAATTATGTATTTTAATTTATTTTACATCTTCTTGAAGTTTTATGTAAAAAAAGGCAATATGCGGCAGCTATTCACTACCGGAAAATCTAATGGCACAACATAGTTCAAAAGGCGCACGTTTTCAGGCTGTTACAGCAAACAGGCTGAATGATGGCGAGGTCGTATATTTCAAAGATAATAGCTGGATTGAAAATTTTGCCGAAGCTGAGATTGCTGATGGTCAAGAAGCTGCAGAGGCGCTTTTGACGAGAGCCAGTCCAGACAATATTGAAGCATTTATTCTCGATCCCTATCTATTCGAGGTCTCTGAGTGTCAGGACGGTTTTACGCCAGTAAGTGTCCGCGAAAATATCCGCGCAAAAGGGCCTACAGTCCGAACAGATTTAGGTAAACAGGCTGAAGCAGGGTAATGCTGCCTGTAACACGAATGAAATATGAAAATATCAAGGATAGCTGATGTATCGTTACGATGAATTTGATCACAAAATTGTCACTGACAGGGTAAGCCAGTTTCGTGGACAGGTTAACCGCCGCATTAGTGGCGAGCTATCTGAGGATGCCTTTAAGCCTCTGCGGCTCATGAACGGCGTCTATCTTCAATTGCATGCTTATATGCTTAGGGTTGCAATTCCTTATGGAACCGTATCCTCAAAGCAGATGAGGATGTTAGCTCATATCGCGCGCAAATATGACCGCGGTTACGGTCACTTCACGACTCGGCAAAATATTCAGTATAACTGGCCAGCTTTAGACCGCATTCCCGACCTTCTCGAAGAACTGGCAAGTGTGGAAATGCATGCCATTCAGACGTCAGGAAATTGCATTCGGAATGTGACAGCTGACCAGTATGCCGGCGCCATAGCTGATGAGATTGAAGACCCTAGAATAATCTCCGAGATTATTCGCCAATGGTCGACTTTCCACCCTGAATTTTCTTACCTTCCTCGTAAGTTTAAGATTGCCGTGACTGGTCATGAAAATGATCGTGCCGCGATTAAACTTCATGACATCGGTATTGTTATCGTCAGAAACGATAAAGGAGAGACTGGTTATGAGGTGCATGTCGGTGGCGGTCAGGGGCGCTCACCTTTTATTGCTAAGAAGCTTACAAATTTTGTGCCGGCGGAAAAATTACTCGCGTATTTAGAAGCCGTGATGCGGGTTTATAACATGCTTGGTAGGCGGGATAATTCCTATAAAGCTCGCATCAAAATACTCGTTCATGAAACTGGCGAAACTGAAATGCGACGACTTGTAGATGAAGAGTTCGAAAGAATAGATGCAAGCCAAATGCTTAGCCTTCCAGAAGCAGAACTAGACCGCATCTCCGCGTATTTCGCACCACCAAATTATGAAAACCTACCAGCGCAAAGCGAAGCTTTTGAGGCAGCAAAGGGAAGCAATGCAGAGTTCAATCATTGGGTAAAAACTAACCTTGTGCCTCATAAAACTCCCGGCTATGGAATTGTAAATATCTCGCTAAAACCTATTGGCGGTATTCCGGGAGATGCAACGGATGTCCAAATGGATGTTATTGCAGATTTAGCTGAACGTTACGCTCTGGATGAGGTTCGGGTGACACATGAACAAAATCTTGTCTTGCCGCATGTAAAACTCGATGAAGCTAAAGAAGTTTATGACATCCTCTGCGCGCATGATCTTGCCACACCGAATATCGGTCTCATTTCCGACAGTATCGCTTGCCCAGGTTTGGATTATTGCAACCTTGCCAATGCGAGATCAATTCCCTTGGCTCAAGAAATTTCTACACATTTTGCCGACCTTGATAAGCAATATGACATTGGCGAACTTAAAATAAAAATCTCAGGATGTATTAATGCCTGCGGCCATCACCATGTGGGGCATATTGGTATTCTTGGTGTGGATAAGAAAGGCACAGAATTTTATCAGATATCCCTTGGTGGATCCGCAGATGAACAGGCAAGTCTGGGTGACATAACCGGCCAAGCCTTCACCGAAGATAAGGTCGTTGATGCCGTTGATACCATCGTTGAAACATATCTAAATCTAAGACAGCCGGAAGAACGTTTTCTGGACACTTACAGACGTGTCGGAATGAGTCCATTCAAGGAGCAATTATATGCTGACTAAAACTCACCTTATTTCCAATGGCGCGGTTATAGACGACACATGGGTGCTTCTAGATGATGAAACTCCACTAGGTGATACACCGGCAATTATCTCACTGGACCGGTTGAAAGCAGAAGCTGATGCGCTGCGATCGCGCAATGCAAAACTTGGTGTTGTGATAAGAACCAATACGCTGGGTAAAACAAAACTTGGAGAGGATGTACGTGAACTCACCCCATATTTGGATATGCTAAGTACCATTGCTATTGATTTTCCTGTCTATCGAAATGGGCGTGGATACTCGGATGCTCGCATATTACGAGAAGAAATGGGGTTTGAGGGCGAATTGCGTGCGATTGGGGAAGTACTTTTTGATCAATGGTCATTCATGGCCCGTTGCGGCTTTAACACTTTTGAAATTGACGCCAGCATTCCTGTAGAAACATTTAAAGAAGCTTTGAACGAACTCTCTGAAGCCTATCAACCGGCTGTCGATAATCAACGCGGTGTCCTTTGGCGGCGTCACGGCTTATAGGACTTAGCCGAGGCGACCACTCACATATGACCTCTTAATTTTATAAGGCTTTACGTCCAGCGCTGTCTTCCGCTCAGCCATCATATCTGTCAAAAGCTGTGCGGTACCATGCGATAAAGTCCACCCTAATGTGCCGTGGCCTGTATTGAACCACAGATTTTTCAGAGTTTCTGCCTCCCCAATAATTGGCGCACCGTCTGGGGTCATGGGTCTAAAACCTGTCCAGTTCTCAAATAAGTGATAATCCGCAGCCTCTGGGAACAACTCTTCTAGTCGATCGCGGGCAGCGGCGGCACGTCCGGCATCACAAGCATCATCACTGCCAATTTCTGCAAACCCTGCAACTCTAAGTCGCGACCCAAGTCGGCTAATCACTAGACGGTGTTTCAAGTCGGTGCATGACGCTATTGGCACATTTCTTTCATCAGTAATCGGAACCGTGACTGAATAACCTTTAATTGGCAAAATCGGAATAGTAATACCAATTTTCTTAGCAAGCGCTCTACTTGCTACCCCTGACGACAACACCACCCGGTCAGCCAGAAGGTCTCCATGTTCTGTCGTTACACCCTGCACATATCCATTATAAGAAATAAAGTCCGTTACCCTGCAATTGGTTCGTATTTCACCACCCCGATTTTCAAACTCCGTAGCAATTTTAGTTGCAAAGATACGCGCATCACCACTTTCGTCGGTCGCACCCATAACAGCCCCGGCAATCAAATTGCTTTCTACAGCAGACCGGAAGGCTGTATCTTTGGCAGCTAACTCAGAGGGTTCCATCCAAACTATTTTTTTGTCTTGATGATGTTTTGCAAAATAATCGCGAGCGGCATCGGCTTCTTTTTGAGTGCTGATTAATCTTACAATTCCGGATTGGCTATCATCATATGAAAAGTCATTACCCAGAATAGATCGGGTCTGTTGTAAACACGACAAACTATAAGTTGCCAGATGCAAATTTCGTTCGGTACCTGCGGACAAAGCCTGCCCTCTACAATTCAGTAGAAACAAATAAAGCCAGTGCCATTGCGCAATATCTAATCTTAATCGGAGACGAAACGGTGCATCTTTCCGCCCTAACCAACGCAGCACCTTAAACGGAACAGAAGGCGCAGCCCACGGCGCACTATCAGACACAGCGATCTGCCCGCCATTCGCGTAACTTGTCTGACCCGCTATATCCTGCCCTGCCTCTAAAAGGATGACCTCATGACCGTCATTTAACAATGCCCAGGCGGAGGTAACGCCGACAATACCGCCACCAATTACAATGACTCTACTCATGAGGTGTCCATGGAGTTTAGATTTCTTCCTTATCTGCAGCTATGTCAGCAGTCGGCACAGCAACCATTTCCGGAACTTGGATTTCTTGATAGATTGATACACTCGGAAACGCAAACGAGGCGCCAGTATTTTCAACAATTTCTTTTATGGCAATCGCTAATCTTTCCTTATGCGCTAACCACGTCTCCCAATCCGTCTCAACGGTAAAACAATAGATGATCAAATCTATGGAGCTATCATTGAAACTATCGACATATACGAAACATGGCGGCTGAGGGCCTGAAAGAAAAGCATCATCATCTTTTAACCATTTCAGAATTTGATCCCGAACTCGCCGAAGCTGTGTCGATGTCGTGCGATATTCCAACCCAACTTTCCAATAAATACGGCGGTGCGGCATTTGCGAATAATTAACCAAAGCATGATCGGCAAACATATTATTCGGCACTATGACAGGAACGAGATCAAATCGTCTCACCCGTGTTGACCTAAAGCCAATTTGTTCAATCGTACCGGATACCACACCATCAACTTCAATCCAGTCGCCAAGGGCAAAGCGCCTCTCAACCAAAATAGAAATGCCACCCAATAGATTTTTAAACAAATCTTGGGCTCCAAGGGCCACGGCAACACCAAACAGTCCAAAACCTGCAATAATAGGCCCAATTTGAATGCCCCAAATTTGTAAAACTGTTGCAATCCCTGTGAGAATGACCCCCCAACGTGCGACAGTGACCAACCAATTCACAATTTCTTTTGATAAAATACTCTCGAGATTATGGAGTGTGTAGGAAAGTGGGGTCACTGCGGCATAAAAAAACCAGAAGAGGCCAACCGCTACAAAACTTTTAAGCAACTTTTCCGCGATTACCGCTGAAAGCCCGCCTAGCTGCAAATACTCAACTGCAAAAAATAACCCAATAACCAGAAAAAAGAATTTTAAAGGACGCTCCAGTGAAACAATCATCACATCGTCCATTTGCGTTTCGGTTTTGGCAGCCAAGCTGCTCATCTTTTGCAAGACGAACTTTGAAAAGAGACCTCGTACGAAAGCAAAGGATAAGAAAATCAAAAATGCAATTAGCATTTTTTCCATGCCAATGCCAAAACTACTGGTTTTCCAAACATCTATAATGAGTTCAACGAAGTCTAATAAGGTGTCCATATATT
>MDTC01246173.1_pt1 | contig 10906 bp, 9 predicted proteins | sample 811181 | NCBI WGS metagenome assembly MDTC01 (sample SAMN05326644, study PRJNA326480) | marine metagenome | isolation source: seawater | place: Pacific Ocean: North | collected 2011 | reverse complement strand
TAATCTGCAAAAATTTCATATTCACCCGTCAATGAATTATATATGACGAGAATATTGCACGAGATGCCATCATTGTTGGTATCTTTTTGACTTTCAAGCAATTGTGAATCTTCGCAATCTCCATCATCATCATGACCGGTAGAATAACTTCTTGCATCTGAATAATCCCAGTCATAATCATCTTCATTGATGTACATCGAAGCGGGTTCTGGTTCAACTGGAGGATTGAATAATCCAGGGTGAGAAAATTCGTTGTACACATCTGTTCCAAGTTTGAATTCTTGACCGTCGACGTATCCATCACCATCGGAATCAAAAGAATCACCATCATTATCTATCGCTTCGATTTCAGTGTTCATCGCATCGATGTAAAACAACAAAACTACAGAAATAGAGAGGAAACCTACACCAAGGACAACCCAAGTCGAAATACGAGTCCTATATTGACGCATTGTGAACTCTGCAATTGCTGTCGCCTTTCGATCGAGAGCAGTCCATATCGTTTCACCACGCTCTTTTGACATCAATTAGCACCTCCCGTGAGGTAACCAAGAATTGTCTGTAAATCGTCGTCAGGATTGTTGATCTTCCTAATATCATGATTTTTCTCAACAACAATCTTAGGGAGTTGCTTATGAAATTCCCCTAGATGATGGGTGAAAATTCGTAAATTCGTGCTGGTTGGGAACTGCAATCCGTGGACGGAATCAAGATTGAGCACATCTTGAGCGAGTGCTTTTGCATCACCACATTCAATTTCAATGGTGTGAGGAATACTGTCCAATTGTTCACGTATGGCGTGAACATTTCCTAAAGCGAGTAAACGTCCTTGGTGGAGAATTACAATTTGTTCGGTTATTCGTTCGATCTCGGAAAGAATATGACTGCTTAACAAAACAGTACGGCCCATCCTGCCAAGTTCCCGTATAACGTTCATGATTGTCGTCCTTGCAAGAGGGTCACAACCTTGTAATGGTTCATCAAGGATAATCAAATCTGGATTGTTTACTAGAGCATGAGCAATCTTTGCCCGTTGACGCATTCCTTTTGAATAGCGTCCAATCTTCTTGTGCATGACATCTGTTAATCCAACGAATTCCAAGACTCGTTCCGCCTCTAGTTTCGCTTCATCACGAGTGAGTCCATGTAAGCGAGCAAATGTGGTAACAAAATCAAAAGCACTCATCCAATCATGGAGGCTTTCATTTTCAGGAACATACCCGACTCGAGCATAGGGTGCAGGGTTTTTCCATGGGTTTGTGCCGAATAACCGCACCTCGCCTTGGGTTGCTCGAAGTTTCCCCATAAGGAGTTTGAACAATGTGGATTTTCCTGCACCATTCAAGCCTAAAATTCCAGTAACACCACCCGAAAGTGCAAGAGATACACCTCCAAGTGCTTGGTATCGGCCGTAGGTTTTCCCAACATTATTCAGCATCACGACAGGCGCTTTTGGCTGAGGCACCCATTGTTGTTCAACAGCTTCACCTGTCTGGCTTACGTCGGGAATCATTCACGAGTCACCTCCATAGAAGAAACTCGCACAGATAGGACATAAAGAGAAACGGCATTGAACGCCAATACGGATACAAGAGACCAAACCCAAGGATGCTCATACATCATGTTAGCACCAATGAGCGCTTGGCCAACATGGGCAATTGAATCGTATGGCGAAATAAGGTAAAGAATGGACTTATCAAACAAACCTTCAACGATGGCTGCAAGTGTTTTTGTTCCAAGAATAATCGCTAACAATGCAATACCTGGAAAGAACTTCCCCCGGGATACGCTTGAGAGAGCCAAGCCAATACTTGTGTAGGTTACAATGAGCAAAACACCACAAAAGAAAGTGGTGAGGAACATCGGAAATGTATCAATGATCCAAGACCAACCTCGACCCATCGACAGAATATCTGCAAAGTAATACAACATAAGCGTGCCAAGAATAATCAGAGCCTGAATGCTTGCGACTGCGAGATATTTCATGCCTACGTAATCAAATCGATTGATTGGTCGGGAGAAATATAAAGCTGAAGTTCCGTTGGACCGATCTTCTGATATTACGCCCCCAACTAGCAACGCAGCAACAAGTGGATAAAACAACATATTCCGGGGGAAGAAACCTAAAACGTGAGCATAGAGATTGTTACGCCCTACTCCCCACAGTTCGTACAAACTTGGCTCACCTAAGATGGCAAACAGTAGAGTGAGAGCAACATCTGTCATGGACGCAATGAATACGAAAATGAGGAAGAGTTTGGTCGGAATACCCCAAGGACGGTGCCCTTTACGGAAAATTCCCAGAAGGTGATGACGAAAAATAGCCCAATTCCTCATCCATCGTGGATTGAGAGTACCTTCCCATGGAGTGTAGACTTGTTCAAAAACCTGACCGGTTTGTGCGGATGACCGTGCTACAGAAGCGACTGATTCGCTATCTGAACCCCATGCAGCATCCATTCGACTCTGCCCGGTGACTGGTGTCGATGCTTCGATCTGCACCTCTTCTTCACTCATGAACCCGAACCTCCCATGTGCTCTGGAGCGTCAACCCTTCGGGCTTCTGCAGGTGAGGCTAGAAGGTCTTCGCTGGATTTAACTCCATAACCAAATCGTTCCATTATGACAATGAACAAATCTTCCAGAGAGGCTTCATATTCATGCATACGTCGAATTTGAGCACCAGTTTCAGCAGCACATTTCAAAATACGACGCGTTGTATGTTCGCCGTCATGTTTGATTCGCATAATTCTGCCTTCTCTTCGTACATCAAGTCCATCCTTACCCATGGCTTGTTCAAGTTCATTTGCCGAACCCCATACATGAATCTCGATTTCTCTATCGATCGCTTTCAAATCCTCTATGCGCCCCTGAGCAGCAAGTTTTCCCTTGTGAAGAAGCACCATACTATCACACACGCGCTCAACATCTTCCATGAGATGGCTGGACATGAGAACCGAACGATTTCCAGAATGAACCATGTTGTGCAATGTGGTCAACATCGAATCACGTGCGGTTGCATCAAGTCCATTTGATGGCTCATCAGCGATGATAAGTTGTGGATCGTGAATGATTGCACATGCCAGTTTTGCAGCTTGTCGCATTCCCGTTGAAAACGAAGAAATAGGACGATATCGTAATTCGCCGAGTCCAACATATTCCATCGCAGTATGAGCCCGAGCCATAGCCACAACGGGGTTCATACCGAGCAGTTCACCACTATATCGTACTTGATGAATAGCATCCATGTTGTCATCCAACGCCTCATATTCGGGCATGTAGCCTATTTTGGAACGAATATCTAACCCTTCAGTCCTGATATCATGACCCAGCACTTTCCCTTCACCAGATGTGGCTTGTATCAACCCTAAAATGGTCTTAAAAAACGTAGATTTTCCCGCTCCATTTGGACCTAGAAGTCCTGTTGCTCCTTTTGGAACATTTATGCTAAGAGAATCGAGAGCAACATGAGGACCATAAGATTTGGTCAACTGTTTTGTCTCTATTACCCAGTCAGTCGACATTGCTTTCAACCCTAGGAACTGACGGAAGTCTTTCAATCCTTTCTCAATTTGTTGCGTTAATTGTTTTGGAGAAATCGCTTCGAGTACGTACTGCGATTCCCTTTTTCAATCGGAGCGCTTCGTTCGCATTGCATTGAGAGATCCCATGACCTACGAGATCCCCATTTTGCCGTATTATCAAGCATGTTTGACCAGCAGTAAGCCAAGGATCGCAAGCATGTATGAATCCGTGAAAGACATTCCTCCCGCGCAAAATATACTCGACTGCGTCATCGTGAATGAGAACCAAGGGCAACCCCTCTCCTGGGTTGACCATCGGTGAAAATCGATTGTGTTCAGTTGGCAGCGGTAAAGAGCGATAGTTGTAGAGTATCTCAGAACCAAAATCAGTAATCGATAAGCCCCCATCGGTCAATCGTGGGCTAAGTATGTGCTTTCCAGAAGAATTCAGTACGTTTTTTACTCGACCAGTTCCTCCGATAATGAAGGAACAGTCTTCAAGGATTTCATGAGCGCTTTCTGAGTCATAGTTTGCTAAAACAACGAGTTTTTGTTGAATCTGCTTTCTCCGTAGCATCATCTTTTGATGGGGAAGCATTGAATCCTCAAGGATGAGTGGCTCATCGATTATTTCGAATGATTGAAGAAGTTCAGAAGCCTTCTGAACAACCTTTTCTTGCGAAATGTCCAATGTTAAAATTCGATCGGCGTCAATGCTAAACTTCGTCAATTCCTTTCGAAGGAGTATCAGATTAGGACGCCGGTCCCACAACCAAGATGGGCCATCGACTTGAGCGAATGGGTTGAGATCTTCCAGCCCATAAGGAAGGATGCCAAGCGGTGTTTGAACAAAGATTTCCATCGATGGCAAAAGCGATTGCATCCTTAAGACCAAGGTATCACAACGCATACGCCAAGGACCAGGGGCGCCATGAAGAATCAAAACATCGACGCCGTGACTACTTTTAGGCTTCCAACGAGTATGTAGTTGCTTTCTTGCGGCAAGAATATGAGGCCGGACAAGTGTATCTTCTCCGCCCCATCGCTCACCTTTTTTCCTTCGAGGCGATTGTGCATCGATGACGTAGGACCAATCACCTTCCCAAATCCCCCCTTCTGGTGAAACTTCTCGTGCAGCAGAACGGTCGTCGATAACCAAATCATCGAGCACATCAATCGAGATTCCTGAAGGGAACGGACGTGTTGTCAGCCACAAAAACGCTTCTCGCAATGCTGGATGTTGATGGCTACGCTGCTCCGCAAGTTGCCAGATTGTTCCATCATGAACTGCTTGTTTACATCGAGCTAATTCTGCTAGGGTCACTTCTAAATTATATCTTGCGAGGAAGGCGGTGCGATCTTTTTCTTTCATGGTCAAAACGTCTTTTGGACTGTAACCAACTACACATGGAAGCATTGATGGCCACTCTTGGAGATCATCCAGATGAACAGTTCCAGATGGGGAAAGAAGTCGTTTATCTCTGGCAAAAAGAGCATACGCTGCCGAATCAAACAAATCTGCTCCTAAGGCGATTAACATAGGAAAGAGCATCGGATGGCCGCATCCAAACATATGCCTTGGACGTTCAGAAGCAAGTTCGGGAAGTGTTGCTAGCATGATTTTAGCCAAATCTTTGTAACGATGTTTTTCCATAATTGGAACGATACCACCAATGGGATGAACTGCGAAATCAAAGCGACTCATTTCTCGTGCAGATTTTTTCCGAAGATGGCGAAACGTTCCACCTTGAATCGGTCCATTTAGCATGGTATCTCCTGCAATGTCAAGGGACTGTTGCGCCCGTTCAACGGTAACATCAACAGCAGACTCCACCTCAAGTTCAGACATATCTGGACGACTAAATACATCAAGCATCGTCGCAATATCAACACCAATTGATTTTTGAAACTCAACGATTTCTTCAACTCCCACCTCAACATCACCGTAGACGTAGGCTTGGAACGTTCCAGAGTCGGTCATGACAACTCCCGGGTAATCCAGCAGATGATGGACTCCCTTTCCCAAAGCATGCTGTTTCAGTTCATCGTGTTTCCAGATGATGTATGAGTTGGTAATGAGTGCTGAAATACCATATCGATCCCACATTTCCCGAGGTTCGATTGTCCGGATGTTAGGGTTGATCACAGGGAGAAGAGCAGGCGTTTCCAATATTCCATGTTTCGTGTGGAGTTTTCCAACTCGTGCACGACCGTCTCTAGAAGAAATTTCGAACTTCCCTTCGTCACCTTCCCGACAAGGTTGTGGGTCGGGTCGAGACCCTGTGTTCCATACTGCCATGTTCTGGGGGCTGAATCTTTTGATTTCAAGCCGCCGATGAAACATCAACAAATTCGACGTTCCCATGCGCGAGAATAAATTCTCGACCGAGTTCATCGAAGGTGTCGAGGAGAGTTGTCGAAAATTGTATTAATTCTATTTCCTTATCTGCTTCAAGGTCATCTCTTACACCCTCAAGCGTTCCTGGAGCAGCCCCGCAAGTAAGGCATGCACCAGTCAAATCTAGAACGAATCGAAGCCCTGTGTCCGTGACTTCCTTTCTTGCGACTGCAATTCCTCCACCATGACCATCCAGTGCGGCTCTGACTGCCCCTAATCGTGCACAGAGAGCAGGAACAAGGTGTTCCGTATCCAGAATTTCGTGCAACGATATGTTTCTCAATCGTTGGTCTTCTTCGGGGTTTGAATTTTCATCAATACGCCGTTTCGCTTCTGCTTCCATTGCCTTTTGGGCTTCAAGAGCATACGCTCGAACTAATTCATCCTCCATACACTGCCGAGTCGGAGGTATCGTTTGAAGTATTGCAGAGTAGTATCATGAAGGATTGCATCTATTGATAAGGGTGAGATTGTACGGTCATATGGGTGAGAAGATGGTTGATGAGCTCCTGCGAGTAGAAAACCTTCACGTTTCTGTTGATGGTACTCCGATACTCAACGGCCTGAATCTCACGATTAACCGCGGCGAAATCCACGCCATTATGGGTCGAAACGGCGCAGGGAAGTCCACTCTTGCTAATGTAGTGATGGGACATCCTGCTTACCAAATCACACAGGGTACAATTTACTACAAAGGCTCAGACATCGAAGAGATGGAAGTCTTTGAGCGAGCAAGAGGCGGGATGTTCCTTTCCTTCCAATACCCGGCAGCAATCCCTGGTGTTCAAGTAGGAACATTCCTGAGAAAATCGGTAGCATCGGTACGTGGAGAAGCTCCAGCACCAAGAGAATTTAGAAAAGAACTCAAAACCGCAATGGAAAAACTTAGCATGGATCGCTCATTCTTATCCCGATACGTCAATCAGGGATTCAGTGGTGGGGAGAAGAAACGTCTTGAAATCCTTCAACTCCTTCTTTTACAGCCTGACCTCGCACTTCTTGATGAGACTGATTCGGGCCTCGATATCGACGCCCTTCGAATAGTTGCGGAAGGCATAAACAGCGTTGCACAGAATACTGGTTGCTTGGTCATTACACATTACCAACGACTGCTTGATTTAGTTAAGCCAGATGTGGTTCACGTCCTGCTTGACGGGAAAATTGCTCAAAGTGGAGGGCCAGAACTGGCACTCAGACTCGAAGACGAAGGATACGATTGGGTCGAAGCCCTTGCCTGAGGTGAAATGATGACACAAGATGCACAAGAAGCAGTCGGAGATTATCGATATGGATTTCATGATCCTGAATCAGCTACGATTAGATTCGACAAGGGCCTCAGTGAACAAGTTGTCCGGGATATTTCGGAACTTAAGAATGAGCCTCAATGGATGACTGACATCAGAGTAAAAGCCTACAACCACTTTGTTGAGCGAGAAATGCCGACATGGGGAAATTGCATTTCTCTTGAAGGGATTAACTTCGATAACGTAACCTATTTCTTACGATCATCAGACAAGACTGAAAAGAATTGGGACGACGTTCCCGAAGACATCAAGCGAACCTTTGACCGCCTAGGTATACCAGAAGCTGAACAGAAATGGCTAGGGGGCGTAACTGCTCAGTACGAAAGCGAAGCAGTCTACCACTCGATTCGAGAAGACTTAGAAGAACAAGGGGTTATTTTCCTCGACATGGACTCAGGACTCAAAGAATATCCAGAATTGGTAAAGAAATATTTTGGAACAGTCGTGCCCCACAGCGATAACAAATTTTCAGCATTGAATACCGCAGTTTGGTCTGGAGGATCGTTCATCTACGTTCCCAAAGGCGTTCATGTTGAAATGCCAGTTCAAGCCTATTTCCGAATTAATGCCAAGAACATGGGGCAGTTTGAACGAACGCTCATCATCGCTGATGAGGGTTCCTCGCTACACTATGTGGAAGGATGTACTGCGCCTACATACTCCACGGACTCTCTTCACTCAGCAGTCGTTGAACTTATCGCTATGGAAGGTGCAAAAATTCGCTACTCAACAGTCCAAAATTGGTCTGCTAACGTATACAATCTCGTCACCAAACGTGGTGTAGCTCACAAGAACGCAACAGTAGAATGGGTCGATGGAAACATCGGCTCAAAATTAACCATGAAGTACCCCTCAGTATTGCTCAAAGGAGAAGGAGCGCATGCTGAAATCATCTCTGTAGCATACGCAGGAACTGGTCAGCACCAAGATGCTGGAGCAAAAGTTCACCACCTTGCGCCGAATACAACGTCAAATATTCTCTCCAAATCAATATCTAAAGGTGGTGGACGATCCTCCTACAGAGGAATGCTGCAAGTTACACCCAAGGCAAACGGGTGCCGCTCGAAAGTCGTTTGTGACGCACTTATGCTCGATGAGGACAGTCGAAGCGATACCTATCCAACAATGGAGATTGGAAACTCTACTGCTGATCTTGAGCATGAGGCAAGTGTTTCTAAAATTTCAGGAGACCAACTCTTCTATCTCATGAGCAGAGGGCACTCGGAAGAAGAGGCAATGGGCCTTATTGTCAATGGATTCTTCGAACCATTTACTCGAGAATTGCCGATGGAATACGCAGTTGAACTCAATCGTCTCTTAGAATTGGAAATGGAGGGTTCGATTGGATGACATCGTATCTCGATGCATCTCTTCCAACTCGTTCAGAACACCTCTGGCGATACACCCCTTGGTCAAGAGTACACCCTACAAAAGTGAATGAGTTGCCTTCCGTTGGTGAACTTGTTATCGAGAGTGGAGAGACTGAAATCAAACAAATCTCCAAACAGGCGATTAAGCATGATGGAGATATTGCTCGTATTTTCCTTGATGATGTGGTCATAAAGACCCACGTCCTTACTCCCGAAACCGAAACAACTCACGTTCAAATTCGAGCGGGGGGTCATGCTGTTGCGGCACATTTACACATCGAATCTTCACAATCATCTAGCGTCATGCTCCACCTCAGTGGAGAAGCTGAGTGGGTTGGTTTGTGGTTGACTGGGAACATTCGGTCAAATTCACATTTGTCTGTTGGCTTGGTTAACGAACTCTCTTCCGATTCAGTATTCGTTAGGACTGACGATTGGAATGTTGAGCGAGATGGAGACTTTGAACTCGCAACGCTGTCATTAGGTGGTCAGCGGAACAAATCAGACATCAGGACAACACTTTCAGGTTCTAATTCTGCTCACAACCAGTTTATCGCTGTCCATGGCCATGGAACTCGACATGATGACCATCACATCGAAATTCATCACCAAAAACCTCATACAAACTCAAAACTTACACTGAATGCTGCTTGTGATGATCGAAGCCACTCTGTTGGAACAGGTGCGTTAACCATCGATGATGAAGCACAACATACCGATGCTGGACAAGTATTTCGAAACCTCCTCCTCTCGCCCTCTGCTAGAGCAGAAGCAATCCCTGAATTAGAAGTCATGGCAAACGAAGTTGCTGCAGCACACGGTGCTGCGTCCGCTCCTCTTGATCCAATGCAGATGCACTATTTGATGAGCAGAGGACTGAGTAAAGAAGAATCAACCGCTATGCTTGTAGAAGGATTCCTTGTTGATTCATTTGTCGAAGTGCGGTCAGAGTCAGTCCGTGAAGCAATGCAAACACGACTCACTGTTCACCTCGAGTGTCAACTGATAGGGTGAGTTCATGGCGATACGTGATGACTTTCCAATACTGCAGAGAAACGTAAACGGTCACCCGTTGATTTATCTCGACAATGCTGCAACTACCCAAAAACCATCCATTGTCATCGATTCGATGAATGAATATTACACCATGAATAACGCAAATGTCCACAGAGCAGTCCACACATTAGCGGGCGAAGCAACGAATGGATACGAAGCCTGTCGGACTACGCTCAAATCCTGGTTCAATGCTGAACGATGTATTCTAACCAGTGGGACGACTGAGGCCATCAATTTGGCAGCACATGCGTGGGGTCATTCTCAACTCAAGGGGCGAGCAATCGTTCTAACTGAGATGGAACATCATAGTGACATTGTCCCTTGGCAAATGCTTGCAGAAACTTTTGGCAATGAATTGAGATATGTTCCAGTCAAAGATGACTTTACATTAGACATGGAAGCCTATGAAGCATCCATAGAAGGAGCAGGTCTAGTTTGCGTAGTTCACACTTCAAATGTTCTTGGAGTCCGTAATCCCATAGAGAAAATAATTGAAATTGCTCACAGAAATGGGGCGAAGGTGCTCATTGATGCTGCTCAAGGTGCCCCGCATTGTAAAATCGATTTGAAACAATTAGGTGCGGACATGATGGCCTTGTCAGCTCACAAGATGTGTGGCCCAACTGGCATTGGGTGCCTACTTGTCAATGAAGAGACCTTCCAAGAAATGAAACCATTCATGGGTGGAGGGGATATGATTGAGACTGTTACACTTCACAAATCGACATATCAGACCAATGAACACAGATTTGAAGCAGGTACACCAAAAATTGCTGAAGCAATTGGATGGGACGCTGCACTAGGTTATCTCGCCAATCTCAACCTCCAAGAACAACACCAACGATTATTGAAAATTGCTCGTTATGTTGCAGATGAATTACGTTCGATGAACATGACTGTTTACGGTCGTCATGATTCAGAGGATTCTGCCGTAGTCTCCTTCTTACATCCAACATTGCACAGTGAGGATCTTGCACATCTTCTCGATGCGAGAGGTGTTGCTGTACGAACAGGCCATCATTGTGCCCAACCCTTACTTCATCGTCTTGGAATTAATGGCACAGTACGGGCTTCGTTCTACATCTACAATACCATGGAGGAAGCAGAAGTCTTTATTCAACATCTAAAGGATATCTTGGAGCGGTTCGCATGACGTATCCTGAAGCCTTGATTGAACTTATTGATGATTTCCAATCGATTGACGATAAGATGGAACGCTTGGAATACGTCTTTGATCTCGCTTCAGAAGTGAAC
>MDTC01220576.1_pt1 | contig 10908 bp, 9 predicted proteins | sample 811181 | NCBI WGS metagenome assembly MDTC01 (sample SAMN05326644, study PRJNA326480) | marine metagenome | isolation source: seawater | place: Pacific Ocean: North | collected 2011 | reverse complement strand
TTGAAAAGGGAAATGGTGAGATGATGAATGATTTATCAGAAAACGAATGTGTTTGTTTGGGTTTTTCTTTTGTTTTAATTGTAATAAATTGACCATCCTCTAATATATGCACGTAAGATGTTGATGGTTTTTTACATAAATATATTTTTATGAATAAGTCTTTAGAATAATCACCTAGTGTCCATAAAGGACTAGTTGCGTATTTTTTTGATATTGTTGGTAATCTAACTGTACCTCTATTTAAAATATCTTTGTATTGGTGGATTAATTTTTCTAAATAGTCTAGAAATTCTAATTTATCTGTCTTAGATAAGCTATCTTCATTTTTTGAAATAGAATCTAAATAAAATGTCTTTAAGTGCACACCTTTCTTTATCTTTTTGTAGTCGTGTGGTTTTTTTATACATGAATATTTTTTATACGCACTCAACAATTCATTTGTATCACTTGTCTCCATTATATCATAAAATCAAATAATGGTACACATAAGTTAAGTACTTTTTTTTAAGATATATATTATAGATATGCGTTCTACAATATACAAAGAAGGTAAAACTTTTACTGCTTATGCAAATGCAAAAAAATACAATGGTTTAACAAAACAAAAGTTAATGTGGGAAATAAAAAAGGCCATAAATTCAAATAGATGTTATATTAGAAGAAATGAGTTAGTTTTTGTAGAAAATTAAAAGTTATTTATAGTATTAGATATAATGGATACCCCCCCCGCTGAACTAAAAGAAAGTTTCAATAAAATGATTTCGAGGATTCCGGAGGATCCGAAGAATCTCGTGATCGATGAACAATTTAAAAATCATTTTTTAACACAACATAAAAGGTTTGAAGAAATAATTAGTGACATTGTTATTTCAAAAATACGTCAAGATTATGATACTAGTAAAATTTTTTTAAACAACTGGATTGTTAAAATAAGAGATGGTAATTTAGAAACGATAAATTATGATGCTAGGTTACATTATATGGATAATGAATATATTACTGGTAGTACATTATACAATTCATTGTATAAATTGCATAAAAATGAACCGGTCGATGCCGACTCCATAGAGATCGGCGTCCCGACGAAAAACGATGGAACACATGTACACGTCGAGGGCTTCTTACTGTGCCAGAGGGCCGAGAGGATACCGGATAATCATTCTGGGGGTGCCGAAAACACCCCCACACCTTCTTCTCAAAATTCATTTGGTGAAGAATTTATGCCAGAATCATATTATGAAAAACAAAAATCAGAATTAATTATTGAATATTTAGTATTCTTATCAGAGAAATCATTTTATCTGTTTAGACAAACATGTACTATTTTTATTAGAGTCATACTAAAAGTTTTAATTGAAATTCTGAAATTGAGTGGATTGGTTGTTGGAACATTGCTAAAAGCTGCGTTTTTTGCATTATTTCAATTTATTTTTCAAAATTATTTAGATCCTATTTATGAATTACTTAAGAATTTAAATCCTTTCAAAATACCATTTGAAAAACCTTTTGAAAATAATAAAGAATATGAAGAAAAAATAGAAGAAGAAATTAACAAATTAAAAACCGAGATAGAGGAAATTAAAACCAAATACGGATCTGAAATCAAAGATATCCAAAACGCCCAAAATGAAATTCAAATCAAAGAATACCAAAATAACTATTTTTGGATTGCTGAACAATTGTTAAAGGCCGCGACAGGCCCCATACTTTTGGCAATAAAACATCATGCAACACAAAGCTTATTCGTAGGAGGAGAAACACCTGCTATGCTGGGTACGTAGTAGAATGTATTTTGGTTAAACAATTCAAGTACTAAGAAAAAATTAGAATATCCTTTAAATGAAAGAATAACGTAGTATTTTGATACCGACTGTAAATTTTTATTTTAAAATGATGTAGAGAGTTTATATATAATTATAAACAATTATATAATTAAATATTAATCGTTTATAAAACTATAAAATGGAAAGGGGAGCATATGTATTTTGTGATTCGTGTGACAAACAAATATGTCTCTTTTTATTTCAGAAACTAACAGATTCTATGATGAGAAGAGCATTGCCTTGTCATGCAAATGGAACAGGAAATTATTACATTGCAATATATAGAGAAGGAAAGGATTATTTAGGAAGGACTGATTATACTGGTATAGAAAATTTGATGAAAGATGAGAAAATGTTTTCTTTATTCAATACAAAATATGAAGATATTCGAAATGGGTTAAACTGTGAATTTACAGAAGATGAATATACTAAATATCAAACATTTGCTGAAATGCATATTAAAGGATTTATAGATCTAGCCAAAAAATATTGTAACCATGATATATTTGATGATAAAACAGAAAGTAAAAAAGATAATACAATATCTAATGATAAATCTGACAATAAAGAATAGAATTACATTTTGTTTAAGTTTAACAAAATTGTGATATATGTCTATATGTAATCGTTATTTTTGTCCTATACTTACGTTTTAATTCAAATCATAATTACTTAATATTTAAATTTTATAGATAAAATTAATATTTATATTATATAATGTACTTACTGTTATCGTCTATTACTATAATTATATGCATGTTGATAATATATGTGTTAGTTTATTCTAATTTAGATCTTAAAAAAAGAGATACAATAAATCAAGAATTTTTAGAGAAAATAGATAATGTATATTGTATAAATTTAGAAGATAATAAAGATAGATTTTTACTTGTTGACTCTATGGCAAAAAATGCAGATCTTTCATTAACCAGTTTTGATGCAAAAGATACGAGAGGAGTTAAATTCTTACACTATAAATCTATGATTCATCCTATCGCTTATAATAAGTTATATAAAACAATTAGTAATAATGAAAGAAAAAAAGATGAAGATTTAACACCTGGTGCGATAGGTTGTTATCTAAGTCATATATCACTTTATAAAGAGGCGTTAAAGAGAGGTGAGAAAACTATACTTGTATTTGAAGACGATACACAAATACCTAAAAATTTTAAAGAAATGTTTTTAAAAAAATTAAAAAATCTTCCTGAAGATTGGGATATGTTTTTGTTGGGATGGTGGTCAACAAGTAAAAAGAATAAAAAATTATCCAGTGATATTGTTCATATTAAAGGTTTCATTCTTATGCATGCTTACATTATAAACAATATAGGTATGCAAAAAATGTTATCAGTGGGGATGCCTATAAAAAAACAAATCGATCATATGGCAAGTGATAATTCTAATTATATTAATATTTATGGAACCCTCCCTAACGGTTGGATAAAACAAGGTACTCCAACTAAAAATATAGCCTATATGACAAATATACAAATACCGGTTAAGAAAACAATAGAAAATTTTTCAAATCTTTCACATAATTTGCTAGTTATAGTGTATGAAAATACAAAACATCCTAATGCTGAAAAGTTAAAAGATTTATTAGATAAAAGAGGTTTTCCTTTTGTATTCGTAGGGCTTGGTGATAATTGGGAGGGTTTTGGTACAAAAACACATGGGATAACAAATTATATAAATGATCCATCAAGTAATATAAATGACGATACTTATATTATTTGTTTAGATTCAAGGGATGTAATATGCAATGGGAATGTCACAGATACTTTAAATATCTTAAAAAAATTTGATGAAAATAAACTCATAATCAGTACTGAAAAAGGATGTTGTGTACCCTCAACAACTGTATCTATGAGGTCATATATGGAAGAAAGAGCCTCTAAAAAGAATTTAGAGAATAAATATTTAAATGCCGGTATGATTGCAGGAAAAGCAAAAGTATTTAAGAAAATATATCCATTTAATATGCGAAAAACGGACGACGACCAAACTGGACTTATAAAATGGTGGCAAGATCATCCCGATGATATAGAACTTGATTATGATGAATTATTATTTTCGAATGCAAATTTTTGGAATAAGGATCATGAAAAGGGATGTCCATATAAAATATCCAAAAAATTACCTAATGAACGAATACCGCAATTTATTCAAACTCCAGCCAAATTCTGGAAATGTTATGATAACTTATATAGTAAAAGTAAGTATTTTGTAACTTGGAAACTTTAAATTATGTATAAATATGCACGTTATATATCTTAATGTGAAGACTCCCGAAATCTATCAGTATCATTCCGTACTGTTTGAAGCTTCCAATTTTTCAAGTAAATTTTTAAGATAAATATGTAAAAACATTAAATGGTTGTCATAATCATACCATTTTTCCCAGTCTTCATCTTTGGTATCTTTCTTCTTGTATTTTCCAAAATACCATAATAAACTATACATACATCCTGCATTCCATGTATTTTCATAGACAATGTCAGAACCTAATCCTTCTTCATATTCTTTTTTTGTTGCAGATCCGTTCCAGAAGGTATACATATTGTTAGTGACAGATTCAATTAATATTTTTTTGTGCCTTTTTTCTTTTTCTTCTTCTTCTTCTTCAGTAAAAATATTTTCAATTACATATTTTATATCATTCACATTAGTGTTATATGGACCTTTTGTTGATAAGAAATAATGCAATAACATTCTATGTGTATCAAATAATCTAAGGAATTCGAGATGTTGATGCTTAGGATAAGCTTGTTTCCCACTCGCAGTTGGATTCCATTTAATATTAACCTTACTATCATCATCATTCCACGTCCCATTCTTGTACAAATTGAAAAATAGAAATATGCTAATTTTTGATGGTTGCCACCCAAAATAAACATTTATTTGATCATTGGGGACATCGTCGACATTGTTTTCGTTTATTATACCTGAAAAGTCAAAATCGAAACGCCTTATATCTCCTTTAATATTATAAAGAAAATTTTCGGTATGTAAATCTCCGTGATAAAAACCATAATTTTCTGAAAGATGATATATGTTTTTTTTCATATTTCGCAAAACAGTTTGATCTAATTTTAAATCTCTTTCTCCTCCAGAGTGTGAAGTAGAAAAAGGTATAAAATCGGGATCCCATTCTATTGCAAACCAACAAACATTAGATGTAGTTTTTTCACCATTATTAGTAATAGCTTCAGCGTGCTTATCTAGATTTGTAGATATTTTTAAAGGATATTTATCATTTATTTTATTAATTATTGTTAGTACTTTAGTTTGATTATCATATTCCCACACTAGGTTATTTTCTTTCCACTCTTCTTGGTCGTTGACGTTATCTGTAGTAGTAGGCTCACTTAAATACCCCTTATACCCATTATTATCAACATCTTCTTGTTTATGCCATTTTTTACTTTCACTAGATCCAAAATATTTAAGAACTTTAAATTCATTATCTTTTTTATTATTATTATTTATATACTTTTTTTTGTAAATTTCCCATAATTTTTCATAATTATTAATTTCTTTCTTATAATCTGGTATATGGGATTTATTTAAACTAGCTTTTATTACAAATTGATTTTTCATGAGAATGTCATCTCTTTTGTAAATACGTGTAATACCTGTTATTTTCCTTCTATAATCTAAACTTAATTGTTCTTTTGTGTAAGAAGAAGATGGTTTTTTATTTTCTAAATATTTATTACAAAAATTTTTATTTAGAGTTTTATAACCCCAAATAATAAAACACCATTTGGCCATTAACACAATGAATTCTTCTGGCGTTGTCATTGTTGCGAGCTTAGCACCGCCCGTTCTTGCCCCCGGACTATATTCTACATCATAATATTTACGCAACCTATCTTTTAAATCTTTTTCTATGAAGGAAAATGGTGTTTCTTTATTATTTGGGGTTATAAAATTGAGTAAGTCATTAGTATTTTTTTCAATCTCATTATATTTCTCATTATTCAAATTCTTCATTTTGTCCAAAAAATATGGGTAAGGTACCTTTAAATCATCATCTAGTTTTATAGAAATACTAAACATATCTCTTTCATTAGTATCGATATTAATCCAATCTTTTATCGAATCTTTTATCGAATCTTTTAAATCTTTTTCCGTTTTTTGTTTTGGGGGGGTGTTTATTTCGTATTTTTTTTTATTTAATTCCCAACTGGCTGCTTCCCAATCCTCTAGGTGGTTCATATATATTTCGTTATAATTCGAGTTATTACCGACCCGCCAGAGCTCGAGGCCGGCTACGACGCCCAGGTTGTTTTTCGGTGCTTGCACTCCGGCGAAGGCCTTCGCGACCTCTTCTTCTATCTGCCTGTCCCTGGCGATTTTCTTGATGAAGTCCTGGTCTTCCACCGTCAGTCCCAGCTCGTTCCAGCCCTCCGTCGTGTTGAGGTTGAGAATGTTGGTCACGTCGAGGCCGTAATTACTAATTTTGTTGAATAGAAGACGCTCCTTTACGAGCATTTCTGCCAATGTCGAAGGCAAATTTGACTCTTCGTAATTTTCGAGTTTTTTTCTTATAGTCTCATTGAGTGCCCCTATTTGGTCGTCATTTTCGTTGTGCCGGATCATGATCAGAGATTCTTCGACCGCTGTGATGTCGTTTTTTTTCGGACAGTACCCCTGACGTAGAAAGATTTTACGAATTTTATCTCGATCCTGCTCTACTAATTTGTTGATGTTTTCTTTATGTTCGGGTGTGGCCGCCTCCTCCATGTCTTTCATGGCTTTCTCCATGACGGTCTTGGCATAGAGCTCAGTTGTATGTATATCTCTGAGCACATCCAGCCGCTTCTTCGGCTCCGATTTGTGCTCGAGCTCATCCAGCCGCGCGCGTACTTTGGTGAGCTTGCGGGAGGCGGCTGTAGCACGCTCCTCGGCGGAGTCGGCGCGTTCTAAAGCCGCCTTGAGCCTGCTAGCATTGACCCGATTCTGTTCCGCGATGGCCGCCGCCGCGGGGGGGCGACGCGGCGGCGGTCCTCTAGGAGGCGGGCCACGTGGTGGCGGGCGACGCGGCGGCGGTCCTCTAGGAGGCGGGCGGGGCGTGCCTGTCCGATGATTCGCCGTATCGCGGAATTTCGTGTTCACGGCCTTCACGAGCTCTTCCAAAACAGCATCATCTCCATTATACTTATCGCGGCGAAGGTTGCCATTATGATCAAAAATGTTCGACGGACCCCATATGTCTAAGATGTATTTATTAAGATCTTCTAGATTCTCGATTCTGGCCTTATTGATTTCATACTTATTGTACGCGCCCGGGTCATGTTTTTTCAATTTGCCGAGCATTTCCTTCAAGAATTGTAATTTTTTTTCGTTCGCCTCGGCCTTCCTCTTCTTAATCCCCATTTCCATAGACTTCGAGCGGGGCATGCCTGTGAGCCTGCGCCGTGGCGAGTGCGGAGAGTGAGGCGGTGAGGGAGGCCGAGTCAATTTATTTTTCGCGACCTCCTCGAATATCGCATCGAAATTCTCGATACGCTGGCCGTCATCATTAATAAGGTGACCCCATGTTTCTAAGATGTAGTCATCACGATCGTGCCCTTTAAGCTGCGGCGCGGCGGTGCTCAACCGAACGAAGCCGTCTCCTTCCTGGAGTTTTTTCTTCAAGATTCTTAATTTTTCGTTCTCTTTCAAGATTCTTAATTTTTCGTTCTCACTTAGCGAGCGCCGCTCTCTTGGCGAGAGCGAGCGCGGCGAGCGCGGCGAGCGCGGCGAGCGCGGCGAGCGCGGCGAGCGCGGCGACGCCCGGGCGTACTTTTTGGTCTCGAGGACGGTGTCGGAGCTGGGGTCGCGTTGACGCTCGCCTCGACGCCCGGGCGTCCTCTCAGGAGGGCGGCCGCGCTCCGGCCCCTCCCGTCCGGTCGACCGCGGACTCAGTGAAACGCGGGCGACCGGCGCCCCCCTCTGTCCGCGCTCCGGACTCCGTGAAGCGCGGGGCCCCTTGCGACCGCCTCCTTTTAATACTTTTTTCGGTACTCTTTTTTTACTATATCTTTTTAAGTTAATGATTTTTGTTGTATTTGCCATTACTTAATTAAAACTAAATTATTTTTAAATATTATGTTTCTTCGTTTGTATATATTTGTATATATGTTAATAAATAATGTTTCCTCACTGTTACCATTAGAAAGAGTTAAAACATGTGCCCGTATTATAGATTTATCATACAATATAGAAAAGAAAATGAATTACATAAATAAATTAAAAATAATAAGACCTAAGTGTGACGACATATCTTGTGCAACACTTGGTGTAAACGAGACGGATTTATTTATTTCTTTTAGAGGAACGATGACGTTGAACGATTGGGTTATAAATTTTGACAAAAAACTAGTCCCTCTTGATATAATTAATTATAAAGATAGCATGATTCATAATGGATACATAAATACGTATTTAAGCTATAAAAACGAATTACAGAAAATAATATTAGAAAATAAAGATAAAAATATATGTGTTTCCGGACATAGTGCAGGAGGAGCACTTGCTACATTGGTTTGCTTGGATCATCAAAAAATAATATCTAATTTATCATTGGTAACTTTTGGAATGCCTAAGATAGGCAACTTAGACTTATGTAATTATATAAGAAAAACAAATATAGTGAGAGAGCATTATGTTGTAGAGGGTGACATTATCCCTTTTTTCCCTTTAAATTTTGAATACTCGAAATGTAAACCAATTATAGTTCTTCAATCATCTGACAAGGAAGAAAGAGATACATATACATTAAATCCTAAAAAATTACAAGAGATACATAGTATGATACAATACAGAAGTTGGTTACCCAATTCAAGGTAACTGAAAAATAATTTTTTTTACACAATAAATGAGTGATAGATAATTTTCAAACGTTCTTGATACCCTTTTTTCACCATTAATAATTATAGTTGAATGTAAATTATTATTTTTAAATTCTATACATGCAATTCTTCTTTTATTTTTGATTATAAAGGATTTATATGAAAGTATGATTATATTATTGTTAGGTATATATTTAGTAAAAAGATAAACACATTGACGAAGTTCATTAACAGTCAATTGTGGATATATATCTTCAGGTGCTTTAGATTCTTCCATTTTTTATTATTTAGAATATTTACATCATTTTTAAATCAAAAAGATGATGTTCTTTCACGCAAGGCCGACAATCCAGTATTTGTAAGAGATGCATATCTAGTAATATGTCCAGGTGTATCTCTGTTTTCTGTAACAGTAATATAGTCTAATTCTTTAGCCTTTTTTCTAATTGATTTATACCAATCTTTTGTTTCTTGCTGAACCGTGCCATTCTCAGAGTTCATTTGTTTGTACCAGATCTCCGCAATCAACGCATCGAGAGCCTTATCTGGATCTTTACCCCTATTCAACGCATCCCTTACAGATGTTAGGTAAATATAAAGAGCGATTTCATCTGGTTCATCATTTGATATATGTGAATTTGTTTCAGAACTACTAGAATCATGTTCGCTAGTATTATCTTCAATTATATTATCATCATTTGTGTCGTCATTCTCACTGTCAGTGGGAGTTTTTCTTTCATTATTTAATTTTTCACTTAGTTTTTCACTGATTTTTTCTGTTATTTTTTTCTTATTTAACTTTTCTTTCTTAATTATCTCCTTTTCCCAAGAATGTGCTTCGTGAACATTTGTTATAAGAGGGTAATATGTTATTTTATCAGGATATAAAAGAATTGTATGGACACCTAGGTCTCGGACGCGATTCATTACATAACAAAAATCTCCATCGCCCGATATTAAACATACACAAGCATTGTGAGGATTCTCATACGCAATAAAGAACATCAAATCAACAATAATTTTTTTATCCAAAGTCTCTTTTTTTTGACGTTTTGGACAATCTACTAAAGTCCATCCAGTCATATCAAGGTCGGTTCTATTTGTTTTTAATTCCGAAGGAGATTGTGAATCATAATATACCTTTCTTGATACAATATCACCATGCGGAATCAATAGATCTCTAATTCTACCAGATAATCCAACAATAGAAGTTTCTGCTACTGGACGTGCGTTCTCATAATCCCAGAATATAGCAATGGAACGTCTTTTATTCTTCTCCATTATGGGTTACTTATTATTAATGATTTAGTTTTATACTGTTTTAAGCACTTTTGGTTACTTCAAACACCTTCTGGGCAAGAGCGTCCTTTCTCAATGATTTAGGGGCCGTTGTTCCATACTCTTTCAATATTGCTCTAAGTTTGTTTGCAGTCATGGTTTTTAATTGAGACAAGTCATATGAATCAAAACTTTTTTCTTCATCTATATTTATTACTTTATCCGTTGCTGTTTCTGTATTTGAATTTTCCAATTTGATTTCTTCAATATCATTAGTGGCTTCATCCTTTAATACTTCAACTACAACTTCTTCCTTTTTCAATACTTTTTTTGTTTTTTTGTCTTTTGGTTTTTTTGTAAGTTTTTTTTTAGGTGTTGCTTTCACTTTCTCAGGTTGTTTGACATCAACTTCTTCATTAGGTGTAGATTCTATTTCTGGTTCAGTTTTGTTAACAATGACTTCCTCATCTTTATTATCATAATCACTCAGTTCTACACTAACTAATTTTGTAGTATTTTTAACAGGATCTATACCTTCGCTTGTAGAATGAATGATAATATCAGGTAAATCATAAGAATAATTATCAGAAATACCTTCTGTTGATGATATATCATTCTCCGAATTAGCAATAATATCCTCTAATATTTCTTGACTGATATCACTATCCGATTTTGAGACATTAGACTTGTTTTTTGCATAAAGAGCATTCGTGTTTTTATGCTGTCCACTATAAAATTTTTGATATATTTTATATGATGTATAAGAGATAAGAAATAAAACCGAAAATAAAACAATTAGCGTGTTAATATTCATTTGTAAATACATGTCATATAAATATAGATAAATTTGACGCAGTAAAAATATTTCAAATGATATCCTTAACATTATTTAAGTTTTCATGATAAATTATTAAAAAACATTTTTACGAAGTCTGATTTAGTTTTTTTATTGTTGTGTTCATATA
>MDTC01176447.1_pt1 | contig 10908 bp, 4 predicted proteins | sample 811181 | NCBI WGS metagenome assembly MDTC01 (sample SAMN05326644, study PRJNA326480) | marine metagenome | isolation source: seawater | place: Pacific Ocean: North | collected 2011 | reverse complement strand
TGTAGTGTCTTGAACCTACAATGACATCGTTGCAGTAAGAAACTATAATATCATTTTCATCTAGATTGAATGTGCTTGTCTCTATATGATTTAAAAAATAAAAAGACTGAAACATTGACTGATTGAATTTAAAAGGATTTTCACTATTTAAATTTTTAATATTTGATGTATTTATTGATGAACGACTGCTCTCAGGGTTCCATGACATATCTATATCAATATCTTCTTTTATTTTTATCCAGTACCCCTCACCTAAATAAAATCGATCTAGACTACCAACCCAAAAACCTAAATTGGGATCTATTTGAGTAGCCCTTCCTTGGGTAATTATTCCTTCAATATGTTCTTCAACATTATCAGGAAGAGCATCTGGGACTAGCATTGAATCTGGTCCCACATATGAAATTAAATTTGCAAATTCATGTAGATTATAAATTGTATTTGGGTCAGTGGGTAAGCCTGCTACAGATAATGTGAAATCGACTCCATCATCTTCAATATCAACTTTAATCCAATATGCATTTTTACGTTCAATTCCATCGCTAGAAAGAGCTCCTATCCAACCTAAAGTTTGATCATTAATTGCTGCACTTCCTTCACTTGTAATTCCAGTTAGATAATCTTGAATTGGATAAAAAATGGTTTCTAGACTACTATCATCATTTGATAAATAGGGGAAACTCATTAGATATGATCCAGAACCATCATTAAATTCAAAAATAAAATTGTCAAATTCTGAAGACTGTGTGCAAAGTTTTTCGCTTTCATTATCATATTGATCAAAAACATTAATGCAGAATGTTTCACTTGTAGCTTCATCAATAGTAAGAGCGAATAGGGAAGTTGAATCAATTTGTTCAATCAAATTATATATATCATTGCTATAATCCCAAATTCTATATCCGATCACTTCAGGATGAATATTATTATAATTCCAGGTTAAATCAACTTGATTTAAGTCTGTATTTAGCTGGGCATAAAAGTCAGTTGGTCCGTATCCAAAAATTTGATCAAGACAAGATAAATTATATCCATTGCAAACATTGCAGGCATCATAAAATCCATCACCAAAACAAATCCCAGCACAATCTTGATTGCTATTTTCTGTATGTCCAGAGTTTCCATCTGAACATATACCACAATCATCTATAAAAGCTTCTCCAAAGCAATCACCATTACAATCTTGATTACTATTTGCAATATGATCTGTGCTGCCTTCAGAGCATATTCCACAATCGTCAATGAATGCGCCATATGTTAAGCCTTCATTCGTCTGTACTTCTCCAACTGGTGTACTTGGAGAGCAAACTCCATTGCAATCCATCAAAGAATTTCCGCCATCACAAGTCCAGCAAGAATCAAAATTATTTGATTCGCAGTAAATTTCATCATCGACATCATCATTATTATAGACCCATCCATCCGGTTGAAATCCGTTGCAATATTCACCAAAAAGATTGGACCCTAGTCCATCTCCATCTGCATCCCAATAAAAAGTTTGTAAGCCAGTACTTGCACATCCTCCCATTAAAATTTTTATATTAGTCGTAGTTATCCATTCACCATCAATAAGCTCATAATTAGAGCCCATTTCATCACAGCTAATATTTACCCCAGTTGTATACCTCATATTGACACCTTCTTCACCAACATAAATATATATCTCATAGTCTTGATCAAGGCTGTCTACTACCCAATTTAGTTGTGCAGTTTGAGTAGTTTCTTCTACAGCGTCTGCGCATACTCCAGTAATATTCCATACAAGCAAATCACTAGGAGGGTGTACCGCTTTACGATCAGAAGCAAAGTGAGCATATTCACATACAATTCCGTTTGAATCGATGGTTCCAATCCAATTATAATTTGTAAATTGTAAATCTGTGTAATCTATTGGTCCATCTGGAGTATCAAACTCATCTTCGCTATATTGAAAATTGTCATTACATCCATCGCAAGTACCTAAAGTTATCCAATCTCCTGGGGTTGAGGTATTATATATATTTTCAATATTTACATTAAGTTCCCATGATTCGGCATGAATTAATGATATGTAGAATACTGTTAGTTTTATAATTAATATATATTTGAAAGTTCTCATCCGTACAATTTTACTATTTTTTTAATTTGCTTCCTGTGACTAAAGTCAAATCTAAGTTTAAGTTAATAGATTTTATTTTAGATAGCAATAAGATAAAGGATAAAGGCTTATCTCATTCTAAATGAAGTAGTTATAAGAAAAATTCCGAGAGCTATAAATATTGAAGCTAAAATAAGAATTATAATTTCTTTTAATAATAGAATGAGCAAGCCAATAAAAATTAATGCTATACCAATTTTGAAAAGCAGATTTGAGCCTTGACCTTTTATATTATAAAAAAGGTTCAAGTTTTTATCCAAGACCTGATTTCATCTTCATTTGGAAATCTTTTTGTAGAAAATTTTGAAAAAACAAGATTATTATTCATTATAACTTCAAAGGCCCCGCTTCGTGGATATGAGGAGTTAGATTCAATTTTAATTTCTGAATTATATTTTTTAATTATATTTGAAACACGTTCAAACTCTGGCCCGTAGTTTCATTTTACACAAAACTCAATATGAATTTTCATTTATTTTGTTATCCATTGGGTTAAATCAATAATGCCATAAATAGAAAATCCTAGCATTATCCATCCTATAATTTTTATAAAAAAATCTACATCATAATTACCAGTCCGTTTCCAAGCTAGAAATAATCCTAAAGAGCCTACTGAAACTAAAACCATAAAATAAATTGTTTCCTGCATAGTTAAATTTGTTGATTTGTAAAAAATTATCAAAGACATAAAAAATATATACTTTTGTATATATTTATTTTTTTAAATTTTTGTATGGATTCGGATCAAATAAAAGATATTAAAATGCCTGAAATAGATTTTAATAAACTGAAATTACCTATTATATCAGGTATATTAATTCTTATGGCATACTTTTGCTTTTATCAGGTAGAGGCAAATGAAGAAGCTGTTATTTTAAGACTTGGAAAATATTCAGATACAGTCGGCCCAGGATTGCATTTTAAAATTCCATTTGTTGATAGAGTTTATAAAATCAAAGTTGATTATCAGTACAAAGAAGAGTTTGGCTTTAGAACAAATAGTCCTGGAGTAAGAACAAGTTACTCTCAGCGAGGATATGAAAATGAGTCTTGGATGTTAACTGGAGATCTCAAGATTGCTGAAGTTCATTGGGTTGTGCAATATAAAATAAGTGAGCCTGAAAAATATTTGTTTAAAGTAAAAAATGTAGAAAACACAATAAGAGATGTTTCTGAGGCTACAATGAGATTGATGATTGGGGATAGATCATTTAAAGAAGTTCTTCAAAAAGAACGTACAGCCATTGCTAATTTATCTAAAGATCATATGCAAGATGTCTTAGATAGTTACGAAACGGGTATTCAAATTCAAATGGTTCAACTTCAGGGGGTGGTTCCTCCTGCACCTGTAGCAGATTCTTTTAATGAAGTAAACAGGGCAAAGCAAGAAGAGGAAACATTAGTCAATGAAGCAAACCAAGAATATAATAAAAAAATATTTACAGCAAAGGGTATAGCTCAAAAAATGATAAATGAAGCGGAGGGCTATTATCAAGAAAGAACAAATGAAGCTGATGGTGATGCCGCTTTATTTGAAGCTGTTTTTGAAAATTATAAAAATCATAAAGACATTACCAGGACGAGACTTTTCTTGGAAAAAATGGAAACTGTGCTTTCTGATGTTTCAGACAAGATAGTCATAGATACTAAAATTGAGGGTGTACTTCCATTTTTAAACGTTGACAAAAATGGGGATCAAGAAAAATGAAAAAGTTCTTTCCATCATTTTTAGCCGTTTTTGTTGTTATACTATTTAATAGCATATTTATTACAAATGAAGCTCAGCAAGCTATAGTTACTCAGTTTGGAAAGCCTGTTGGTGAGCCAATAGTCAATGCTGGACTAAAATTTAAAATTCCATTTATTCAAAAAGTGATTATGTTCGATAAAAGAATATTAGAGTGGGATGGTGCTGCTAATGAAATCCCAACGAAAGATGATAAATATATATTTATAGACACATTTGCTCGCTGGAGAATATCAGATCCACTTACTTTTTTTAAAGCTGCAAAGAATGAAAGAAATGCTCAGTCGCGTCTTGATGATGTGATTGATGGTATCGTTAGAGATGAGATTTCAAATAGAAATATGGAAGAGATAATACGGTCATCGGGCAGGTCTATGGAGACTTATGAGGATGAACCTACAACCGTAAATGCTGGTGCTAGATCTCAGATAATACAAAATATCCTAGACAATGTAACTCTCAAGCTTGCTGATTTGAAAATGGGTATAGAAGTTTTAGATGTTCAGTTAAAAAGAATTGACTATAATAAACAGGTTCAATCAAAGTTATTTAATAGAATGATTTCAGAGCAGAATATGATAGCTGAAGAGTATAGAGGTCAGGGTCAAGGAAGAAAGCAGACTCGGCTAGGTGAACAGATTAGAGATGAAAAGAAAATTTTATCAGAAGCATATATGAAGTCTCAAAAAATTAGAGGTGATGCTGATGCTTATGCTATAAAAAGATACTCCGAAGCTTATGAGCAAAGAGACTCAAAAGGCAAAATTAATAAAGATGCAGTAGAATTTTACGAGTTCTTAAAAACATTAGATGCCTATGAAAATGTTTTTGATTCTTCCTCAAGAATTATCTTATCTACTGATAGTGAATTCTTCAAATATTTAAAATAAAATTTACCCCTTAGTTTACTAGTACATAGTTTTTACTAATTTCTTTTATTTCATTAAAACCCAAATTCTTAAATCTTAAGTATTTTTATTGTTTTATAAGCATAAAATACTTGCATTTATAGTTTAAAATGGCTAAAATCAAGACGGATGATATAGTGGCCCGTTACATCTTGCGCCACATTATTTAGTAAAAAATAGAAGTTTAGCCAATAAAAAGTGACCTACGTCAAAGTTTTTTATTTTCGTGGTTCCTATTTTTGCATATGGTATTATTTTATTGCAATTAAGTTTATTGCCTAAATAATAAAAAATTTATATTTGTTTTTTTTAAACCTACTGGAGGAGGTACAAGAGATGAAACGTTTATTAACACTTAGCATAATACTAGGGTTTATTTTCCCTGGTGTTTATTCTGAAGAAACCGGCTGGAACTACAAGCAGACTACCTTGCAGAGTTTCTACATGTTTGATGTCAATACTGATTTAAGAATTGATGGCGAGCCTGTTGAGGAGTCGGATGTTATTGGTGCTTTTACAGCTGATGGAGTTTGTGTTGGTTGGACACAAGCCGTTGCGAATAACGGTTATGTTACAGTTCCTACCGTTGGAGATGATGGATCAGATTATTCTGGAAATTATCTACAAAGTGGCGATGTTCCAACATTTAGAATTTTTGATGCATCTTCAGGTGATGAAACTACACCAACTACACAAAGTGGTGTAATGGCATTAGATTTATCTGCAGCAGTATTTGATGGCGGAGCTTCTGATGGTGGTTTCTCGAACAATGCTATATATATTAGTTCAGGGCCAGCTACGGGAACAAATGTTCTTGGATGTTCTGATACGACTTCTTGTACATTTGCAGGTGATCATTGGTTAGTTGTTACTGAGTTTAATGGTGATACTGCATATCAGACTACTGGCGGTACAATAACTACAAATGATTCTTGTCTATTTGCTGATTGTGCTGGTGAGTGTGGGGGTTCAGCTGTAATAGATGATTGTGGAGTTTGTGGAGGTGGAAATGCTGATGACCTTGGTTGTGGTTGTTTTGAACCTGGACCTTCTGGTTGTGATGAGACATGTGGCTCAACATTAGAGTTTGACTGTGCTGGTGTTTGTGGTGGTCCGGGTGAAGTAGATGCTTGTGGCGATTGCGATGTTAATGGCGATGATGGCGATAATTCAGCATGTACTGGCTGTACTGATGATGATGCTGATAATTATGATGCTGGAAATTTAATTGATGATGGATCATGTGAATTTACTGTGGATGCTCCAGCAAATGTTACTGCTGAAAGTGGTCCAGCTAGAGTGATTTTATCTTGGGATGCAGTAGATGCTGATTCATATGATGTATTCCTAGATGGGGTAATGGTTGCATCTACAGGCTCAAGCTCAACACAGGTATTAGGCCTTTCTCCAGGCGTTGAGTATTGTTTTACTGTGATTGCAAATAAATACATAGATTATTTAGATGAAACTATAAGTTCAGATCCTTCAAATATTGCTTGTGCAACACCAACTGAATCCGTTGGAATAACTTGGGGTTGGCAAATGACAGGTAATATTGATGGTTGGGGATTTTTCGAAGCAGAATCAGAGCATAACTACTTAGGGTTTTCTGCAACTGCTTCCAATGGATTTAACCCTAGTTTAGACATTCCGCAACCACCATTAGGTGCAAGTCAAAACTATATAGAAGTATATTTTTCACATCCAGAATGGAGTAACGTTTACGGTGACTTATTTACTCAAGATGTTAGAAGTGAAAGTCCAGAAGACCTCCCATCTTGCGATGGTCAGGATGTAACTAATTTAGAATGTAATCTAGCTGAATTTGAAGTACTTGTTGTTTCGGATATGGCTGGAGAATCATCTTTGACATTTGAAGAATTCTCAACTCAGCATGCTTTAAATGGAGCTGATGTGCCAATCCCAGCGAATGTTCATACATACGCTGAAGTCGATGGAGTTCATTATCTAATTGAAGAAGGTACAAAAATTGATTTCTGGCTATCTGAAAATGAAGAAAAAATGATTAAGATTACTATAGGTAATATTGTACCACAGGCTCCATCTAATTTAACCTCTGATGGAGGACATTTACAGATAGATCTTGATTGGGATTCTGATACTGATGATATTCAAAATATTGCAGGTAGATACCCGGCAACTTCTTTTAATGTTTATAGGGATGGTGGTCCATTAAACCCTACAGATTTAAGCGCATTAATCAGTATTGCTCAAGAAAATACCGATTATAATGACCAGGAAGACATGGAAGGCAATGTAGGTTATGGACTTTTATGGGAATCAACTTATGGATACACGGTTACAGGTAATAATGAAGCAGGAGAGTCCACTGATGGGCATAGAGTTAGTCATCATGATGGAACTCATACCGATGTAGCTGGTAGACAGTCTGATACGAGCGCAACAACAGATGATAATATGGACCCAGTTTCTGTTACTGAACATGTAGAAACACTTAATGGTACAAATATTGGTCCAGGTCATTATGAGATTACTCACAATGGATCTCCTGATGCGAATACTGTAAACATTCATGCTGATGGATCAGGTTCTAATGACGGTGATGTAAACCTTGCTGGTGATGTTGAAACTGATCAGTTTGGAACACCTACAGGTCGATATTTATGGACACAAGTTGCAGGTGAGATTGTCGAATTATTTGGAGCTACAACCTCAGATGTAAGTTTTGATATAGCAAATATTCATGATGGTGATACCAAAAGTATTACACTGAACCTTCATGTTGAGACTGATTATCCAACTAAATTAAATGGACCTTCAGATCTTGCTAATGGAGCGGCAGACGGAATTGGAACACATATGCATGATCAAGAGATTACAGTTCATATTGATGATGAGCCAAATCATGACCCGGTTGCTCCGGCTGCTCTAGATTTAAGATTGGGCGGTAATGATTTATCAATTCTAACATTTGATGATTTCTTATCTGAGGATACGAATGATACAAATGATTATGATGGTGAAGATCAAATTTGGTATGTTCCTCATGATGCAGATCCTGATACTGATTTAGCTGACCTGCATTTTGATGGTACATCAACTGATGCTGATGCTGGAGATTTACCTGAAACAGCAGGTGAAGAGATTGCTGATGACATTTTCTATCAGTGGTCTTTGATTACTGGTGCAGCTGCAGGATTTACCTATGTAGACTTAAATGACAATGGCTTGTATGATTTTGGAGAGCCAATTTTCAATGGAGGTGGTGAAGAGATTTACTATGAAACTAACTATGGTGATGCCATCGCTGATGGTCCAGCTCCTGAAGATTTAGGAACCGATGCGCTTCAGTCATTACAATTACCTGCTGATGTGTATATTTTAAATTTACATATTGAAGATAATTACGGTGATTCTGACTTTGTAAGCTATGTAATTGGTGTTTCTGCTGAAAGGAATGCAACGCCAACTTCTGATGCAGGTATTGACCAAGAATGGTACATGAACTACGAAGAAGATTACAAGGATATAGAAATGTCTGATCATGAAGTTGGTGATACAGATCATGATCCTCTTCTATACTCATGGAGCTATAGCTATGATGGTGATGTTGTAGATATACCTTCAACTACAGTTGATTCTCAGGCATCTAATACTGGTGACTATTTTGATGATGGTACTAATTTTCATTGGAATGAAATCAACGTATACGATTTCCTTTCAAATATTCAAGGTCTTGTTGAGGGTGAACATACATTTACCTTAACAGCTACAGACCCTTATGGGGCATCAGAATCTAGTTCAATGGTTATCTCTGTTTATTTAGAGCCGGCAGCTTTTCCTGCTCAGAATGTTAGAGTAACTAATGTTCCTCAAGCCTTTAAGCACATTGAGATTGCGTGGGAAGAAGGAGAGTGGAACTCAGATGATTTTGTAAATGAGGATGGTGTATTAATTTGGGATCCTGCTTCATCTGAAGTACCTGAATTGTTCCCATATGCTAATACTGAAACTTTTGAGGTTTATATGTCTATAGATGGAGGTGAACCTCAACTTAGAGGTACATATGATAATCCTAATGATGTATTAGGAGAGACATTTACTCACCTTGAACCTCAATTAAGCGCTGAGACCGATTATGAGTTTATTGTTAAGGCATATAATAGTGATGATAGATTGGGTGATTTGTCAGATGTATCTCAAAGAACTCACGACAGACCGACTATTACAGTTCTAAATCCAAATGGAGCTGAGATTGCATCTGTAGGTGATCTTTACAATGTTGATATGCTAACAACGAACAATCAATTTATTTCAAATATTGATGTATTCTTCCTCGATGAAGAATCAGGAGAATATGTTGAAGAATTACAAGAACCCGATCTTTTAACCGTGAATGAACCAGATGCTGATGGTGTTTCAGCTTCTTGGGCAAATTCAACTCAAATTCGTTCTGAGGGGGTTGAGAGATATTATGGTGCAAAAGTTATGATTGAAGTTACAGATATAGGTAACTATAATGATGTAGTGGTTGATGATATGCATTCTACTGGTGTTCTTGATGAACAAAATATTAATGTACCAGATAGTGCTACTTCAGAAGGAAACAAACAATCAAAGCTTGATGAGAGTGATGATAGCTTTACTCTTGCTGCACACACACAGACAAAAGGTTATCTAAATGGTGGATGGCATATGTTTGGCTCTCCTTTAGTTCCATATGAGTCTGCAATGGAAGTAAATCTTTCTGAGTGTTTTGGAAACTTTGGAGCGAACTGGATTGCCTATGACCAGGCAGGTAACTATGACATATCTACCTTACAGCTAAATCTTGGCCAAGGTTATTATTTAGCATTATCAGGTCCAAATGATATGTTTATCCACGGAGATCCTGTTACAGGTGATCCAGATAATGGGCATTTAGCTTCTTTAGATTTATCATATGGATGGACTCTTACTTCAAATCCATTAATTACAACAGTTGATAAAGACTTGTTGACAGTTGAGTTTGAAGGCGAAGTTCTTTCATGGGAGATGGCTAATGATGCAGGATGGGTTCAAGATGAAATTAAGTCATGGATTATAGATTCTCATCAAAATGTTCCTAACCTAAATCCTTTTGGTGGCTACTGGATTCACACTACAAGAGATCTTCAGGTTCATTTCACGCCGCATTTAAACAATTATAGTTCTCGTGAAGTTGTTAATAATAATGATTGGACTCTTAACTTACATGCATCTGATGCATTAGGTGATGCTGGTGGTGACTTTGTAACAATTACATTAAAAGAAGATGCAAACAATAACTTTGTTTATGGAGAAGATGAAATAGATCATCCAAACCCAATGAGACCTGATTACATTGATATGCATATTGATAGGTTTGATTGGATTGGAGTTTCAGATAGTCGTGGTATTACGGTTGAATCTCCATATTTCTCTAGCGATGTTCGTCCAATAAATGATTCAGATGATTTCCAAGCATGGAATATATCAGCTGACGCATATAATGTTCCAGGGGATGTTACATTGTCGTGGGATATGACTAACGAGATTGAATCTGATCTTCATTTAGTTGTTAAAGGAGAAGCATTTAATCTTAAGGAGTTATCATCTATCGATGTACCAACTACTTCACTTGATGATATGGTTGTAGTAGTAGGTGATATAAGCTCATTCATGGCTCCTGAAGAGTTTGCTCTTAGCGCAGCTTATCCTAACCCATTTAACCCTACTACAAGTCTAGACTTAAGTCTAGATAGTAGTGGAAGTGTTAGTGTTAAAATATATAATGTAGTAGGTCAGGTTGTAGCAACACTCGCAAGCGGCCATATGAATGCAGGATATCATACACTGACTTGGGATGCTTCAAATATGGCAAGTGGAATGTACTTTGTCAAGGTTGAGGCTGGATCTAATGTAGCTGTACAGAAAATGATGTTAATGAAGTAATTAAATAGTTAATTCTTTTACAGATAGTTATTTAAACAAAAGCCCTTGCAGTAAAATGCAAGGGCTTTTGAGGTATAAATAATATATATATTGTGACAATTCTCACATGAAATTTATTCTGATATTGTTAAATATATATATAATTCAATAATAGTTTTTTTAGTTAAATATTTTTTAACTTA
>MDTC01151680.1_pt1 | contig 10909 bp, 8 predicted proteins | sample 811181 | NCBI WGS metagenome assembly MDTC01 (sample SAMN05326644, study PRJNA326480) | marine metagenome | isolation source: seawater | place: Pacific Ocean: North | collected 2011 | reverse complement strand
TTCTAACCTTTAGTGGTCCTGCAAAGGTTTTTGAGAGTCAAGATGATGCGGTTGATGCAATTCTTGGAGACGAGATTTTTGCGGGGGATGTTGTTGTTATTCGTTATGAAGGACCCAAGGGCGGACCAGGCATGCAAGAAATGCTCTATCCAACTAGTTATCTAAAGTCAAAAGGGCTTGGTGAAAAATGTGCCTTAATCACAGACGGGCGATTCTCAGGTGGAACATCTGGTTTATCCATTGGACATATTTCTCCAGAGGCAGCATCAAAAGGCTATATTGCTTTAATTAAAGACGGAGACATCATAAACATTGATATTCCAAATAGATCGATCAATGTTGATCTCTTGGATGAAGAGCTAGAGCTTAGAAGAAAAGAAATGTCCTCCTTTGGAAAAAAAGCTTGGAAACCTCGAAACAGAGACAGGACTGTTAGCTTGGCTCTCCAGGCATATGCATTATTGGCATCATCTGCATCAGATGGGGCCGTCAGACAAATAGAGGGAATTGTTGATGACGAGTAAATCAAGAGTAATAGGTATATTTGGTGGAACAGGCGCGCTGGGATCCGCATTATCAGAAAAATGGTCAAAAGCCGGGCATCAAATCATTATCGGCTCAAGAAATGCTGATAAAGCTATTTCAGTTGCTGAAAAGATCAATGCTGGAATTGAAAACGACAATGTCACTGGAAGTGACTTAATGGAAACGGCAAAGAATTGTGGAATTGCTGTCTTGGCTGTGCCCTACTTCAGTCATTCAGAAACACTAAATCAAATAAAACCATTTCTGAGTGGAAAAATTTTGATCGATACGACTGTCCCACTCTCCAAACCTGTCACAAAAGTAAATCTTCCAAAGCATGGTTCCGCAGCATTGGAGGCGCAAATGCTTCTTGGTGAAGATGTCCATGTTGTATCAGCTTTGCAAAATATTGGCTCCCATTTGGTGGGCTCCGAGGAAAAGATTGATGCTGAAGTATTGGTATGCGGTAATTCAAATGATGCAGTTGATGAAGTCATCACTCTTATTGGTGACCTTGGTCTGCAATGCTGGCATGCGGGCTCAATTGAAAACTCAGCTGCAGCTGAGGCATTAACCTCAGTGCTTATTTCGATCAATCAAAAACACAAATTGAAGTCATCAGGCATAAAAATTACCAACCGTTGATACAAAAGCTCAATAATTTAAATGGATAAAAAAGAAGCGTGCTCTGAGATCACTCTGACTGCAATTCAGAATATTCCCGAAATTAATCCGGGCGATGATGTTTCAAGCATTATCAACCAATGCCTATTGGACCAAGGATGCAGTCTTAGAAACAATGATGTGATTGTCATTGCACAAAAAATAATTTCCAAGTCGGAAAATAGATTCATCGATCTAAAAACGATCGATCCCTCGGAGGAAGCAATAAAATTAGCTAAAGAGACCGATAAAGACCCGAGATTGACAGAATTAATTCTTCAAGAATCAAATCGGATAATTCGTGCTGAGAAAGGCACGATCATAGTTGAGCATAAGCTGGGGCATATACTCGCAAATGGTGGCATTGATCGATCCAACATTGGGAAGAGAAATGATCACGCCCTTCTGCTGCCAAAAGATCCAGATGGCTCAGCGACAAAAATAAAAAAATCTTTTGAGGATTATTATCAAATTAAACTTGGAGTTTTGATTACTGACAGCATGGGAAGAGCATGGAGATTGGGCACAACGGGACATGCATTGGGATCCTCTGGTATCAAAACCGTAATTGATTTGAGGGGTGAAGAATTTGATAGGGATGAAAGACTATTGCAAACAACGATTATTGGTGTTGCTGATCAAATTGCATCTGCGGCAACACTTTTGATGGGTGAGAGTTCCGAGGGAGTGCCTGCAGTTATCATTAGAGGTTTGGACTTGCTTGATGACTCTGATACTGTGAACGATCTTATCAGACCGGCTGAGGAAGATTTATTTCGATGAAATACACTGACAAAAAAATCGTTGCGTTATGCGGAGGCATCGGAGGCTCAAAACTTGCTCTCGGATTGAATAATATATTGGATCAAAAAAATCTCAGCATCATTACAAACACTGGGGATGATTTCCTATATCTCGGTTTCTATATATGTCCTGATATCGATACAGTGATTTATACGCTCGCAGGAGTTAATAATACAGAAACAGGATGGGGAAGAGAGGATGAAACATGGAAGACGCTCGATGTTCTAAAAGAACTAGGTGCAGATACTTGGTTTCAACTCGGAGACAAGGATCTAGCGATTCATCTTTTTAGATCGAAAGAAAAAAGAAATGGTGTGCTTTTGACCACAATAACCAGAAAGATCACAAATAAATTTGGTCTTAAAACCAATGTCCTACCAATGAGCAATCATCCCGTTCAAACCTTTCTAGAGACAGAAGACGGAGAAATGTCCTTTCAAGATTACTTTGTAAAAAATAAATGCAAGCCAAAGGTCACAAATATTCTATTTAAATCCAAGAAACCGGTGGCAACTGATGCAGTCAAAAGATCGCTAATGGACAATAATTTAGATGGAATTATATTCTGTCCTTCAAATCCTTTTCTAAGCATCGATCCCATACTCTCAATCAATAGAATTAGAAAGTTAATCGAGAATCAAAAAAAGCCAAGGATAGCTATCTCTCCAATTGTTGATCAAGATTCTGTAAAAGGGCCAACATCTAAATTAATGAAGGAAATGGGGGTTGAGGTTTCTTCCACTTCCATTGCAAATCACTATAAAGGATTAATTGACGGGATCATTATTGATCATGAGGATGAACAACAAGCAGAAGAAATTAGAAAAATGGGTATTGAAGTCAAACTCTCCAAAATCATTGTAGAGACTGAAGAAGAAAAAATAAGGCTGGCTAGGGAGAGTCTCGATTTCATCGAAGAGATTGGATCATAAATGTGGGCAATCATTCCCATCAACGAATTTTCTAGATCATTCACTAGACTTTCATCCATACTGGATCTCGAGCAAAGAACTAAATTGGCTAAAAACTTATCAAGCGCATTGATTCATTTATTGCTTGCAGTAGATGAAATTGAAAAAGTCATCCTGTTCACATCTGAGAAAAATTGGCCAAGTGAAATACAACATTCAAAATTAGTGCTCAAAAAAGATGAGGAAAAAAAGCCTTTAAAACAGAAAATTGATTCCGTTGCAGATTGGGCACATGGATTGGGTGCAAAAAAAATGATGTATTTATCCATTGATCTTCCACTTGTAGAAAAAAAAGACATCACACAAATCATTGGCTCACACAAAAATGGGTTAACCCTTGTTGAAGCAAAAAAAGATGGGGGTACCAATGCCTTGATTAGCGATCTTCCTAGAAAAATTAATTTTCAATTTGGCACTGATAGTTTTAGGAAGCATTTAGGAGCCGCGAAATTACGGGGGTTAAAGACAAACATTCAATCGGTAGAGGGTTTGAGCTTTGATCTAGATGATCAAGATGACTGGGAACTCTTAATCAAATACTACCAACCAGAAAAAAACCCGCTGAAGATTTGAATTTAGGATTGTCTTAGGCGCATGAAAAGGCTATAAAAGACTGATGCCAAAGCAAGAACTAGATCATTACTTATCCTTATTAAACTCCCATGAGTTAGATGATCTAATGCAAAAAGCCAAAGAGATCAGAGGAAATGACGCTAAGGTCATTACCTACTCTAAAAAAGTATTCATTCCTTTGACGGAGCTTTGTCGCGATGTCTGTCATTATTGTACTTTTGCAAAGGCACCAAAAAATCTCGATGCTCCCTACCTCGAGCCAGATCAAGTCCTTGCAATTGCAGAACAAGGCAAGGCGCAATTCGTCAAAGAGGCTTTGTTCACCCTCGGCGAGAAACCGGAAATGAGATATCGGGTCGCTAAAGATCATCTCCAAAAATTAGGCTTTGAGACAACAATTGAATATCTTGGCTCAATGTCGAAACTGGTTTATGAAGAAACCGGTCTGCTGCCGCACTTAAATCCTGGAAACATGACGCTTCTGGAAATGGAAAAACTAAGGGAATATTCAGTCTCCATGGGCATCATGCTGGAATCAAGTTCAGAGCGGCTTTGTGGCAAGGGAGGTCCGCATTTTGGATCGCCAGACAAACAACCAGCAACGCGACTGCAAACAATGAAGAATGCGGGGAAACTGAGGATACCAATCACCACTGGCATACTCATCGGCATCGGTGAAACCATTGAAGAGCGAATTCAGAGTCTTCTTGATATAAAAAATCTGCATAAAGAATATGGTCATATCCAAGAAATAATCATCCAGAACTTTATTCCAAAAGAAAACACAAGAATGAAAAAACATTCTCCCGCATGCAAAGAGGATCTTCTTTGGACACTGTCGGCAGCAAGAATCATTTTTGGCAAAGACATGAATATACAATGCCCACCCAATCTGAATTCTGATTACCTTGATCAAATTTTAGATTGTGGAATCAATGACTGGGGCGGTGTTTCACCAATTACCATCGATCATGTGAATCCAGAGTCGCCGTGGCCGCAAATAGAGCAACTAGAAAAAATTACAAACAATAAAGGAATGGAACTTGTTGAGCGTTTAGCAATTTATCCGGAATACATAGAAGATCAATCCTGGTATGACAAAAACCTATATTCAGGAATCCTGGAGCTTTCCGACTCATCTCGATATGGAAGACATGATCAATGGCGCTGTGGTGAATCACTGAGCATTCCTGAGTCAGGAAAACACGACCTATGGGTGAACAAAAAAAGTGGCGATGCTTCAGATGAAATCAAGAAGATACTTGATAAATCCATTCATGGATTCGATTTGGATCATGATGAAATCACCAAACTCTTTCATACCAGAGGAGATGATTATCATCTCGTACTAAATCACGCAGACCAACTCAGGCAGAAAATAAATGGCGACGAGGTCACCTATGTGATCACCAGGAATATCAATTACACAAATATCTGTAAATACTCGTGTCATTTTTGTGCATTCTCAAAAGGGAAAACGAAAGAGAATTTAAGAGGAAAGCCATATCTGATCAACAATGATGAGGTTGCAGATAGAGCATTAGAGGCATGGTCTAAAGGTGCTCATGAAGTATGTCTTCAAGGTGGAATACACCCTCATTACGATGGCTATACATACATCGATATTTGCAAAGCAATAAAAGAACGCGTTCCGGAAATACACATACACGCATTTTCTCCCTTGGAAGTAACGCATGGGGCGAGCTCATTGGGTCTGCCGATTGATGAATATCTTCAAAAACTCAAAGAGGCAGGATTGAGCACAATGCCTGGGACTGCCGCAGAAATTTTGGATGATTCAGTCAGAGAAAATATCTGTCCTGATAAGTTGACTTCCGAGGAGTGGATTAATGTCATTAAGACTGCACACAGAGTTGGAATAAAAACGACATCTACGATTATGTTTGGACATACCGAACAACCCTCTGACTGGTCAACTCACCTCATAAAACTAAGAGACCTTCAAAAGGAAACCGGTGGCATTACCGAATTTATACCACTCCCGTATGTAAGCATGGAATCGCCCATGTATAAGAGAGGGAATTCAAGACCTGGTCCGACATTCAATGAGGTTTTGCTGATGCATGCGGTATCAAGAATAGCTTTGAATCCTCATATTAAGAATATTCAAGCAAGTTGGGTAAAGCTTGGTAAGGAAGGGGCGTTGAGCTGCCTTAATGCAGGAGTCAATGACATGGGCGGTACATTAATGAATGAATCCATATCAAGAGCTGCTGGCAGTATTCATGGACAAGAATTTGAAGCAAATAGGATGGAAGAATTTATCAGAAACTCAGAGAGAAGTCCTCGATTGAGAAACACAGTCTATGAGTCAATTCAGCCTAGAGAGAATTTGGATAAATCCTATGATTTGAGCATGGCTTACATGCAAACGTTTTTGGATAGCGCACACCCCGTTATCTGATTAACGGTTTGGGTTCCTAGGAAACCATCCTTTTTTTACCCTGCCCTGTTGTTCGATTAATTCACCGATACTCCAAAGACAAGAGAAACCAAACACGCCTAGAAAAATTGAGAAGAAGAGATTCTCAGTAAAAAGAGACCAAATGATAAAACTCCATCCAATGACAAAAAAAACAGGCCACACCTTTTTACCATAATAATATTCAACTTTGATAACGACAGGATGAAATACTCCTATGATTAAGAAGACGATTACGCCCATTGCAAGTCCCTCAAAATGCACAACTACTCCTAAAATATATACGCTAAATGCGACAAAATTATATCAGGATTTCGGATGTATCATAGATTTAGATTGATTCTAATGAAGGCTTTTTGAGCAGCTATCGTTTCTTATGGGATTGTTTTCAATATTTTGTCTGGAAATAAAGTCTTGATGAGCTCTCTCGATCATCATATTCAGCGAACAAAAATAACAAACATTATTTTCATCGCACCATCTATGGTAAATAGAAAAGACTTTAGTGAGGAACTTAAAAAGACTTGTACGAATTGAAATAAACTCAGTCTTGTTTTCGATATCTTCCTGGATCGATAAGAAATTAAAATACTTTACCTTCCTATCAATTTCTTGTTGTTCCTCTCGAAATTTTTCAATTAATACAATCTCTTCCTCGTTCAAAATATAGTCTTTATCCATCCGTTTACCTCATTGCTTTGGAGCACCACTGCTGCTGTTAAAAAATAACTTAAAATAATTAGTAAAAATACTTGAATTCTTGTTGATAATGATTATCATCATCATTTGTTAATGATAATAGTTATCATTACTATTAACAACTACTTAATAAAAGGTAAATTAAAAATGAAAATCAACTCTTATTTACTTGGTCTTTGTTCTCTTGTAATTCTTATGTCATTCAATGTGAAAGCGGATGGGCATGGGGATACAGTTATCGATAATATAACTATTATTGGTGAGAAAAAACTGCCAGGTTCTGCAAATAAAGTTTCCCCAGATGATCTAGAAAAGTTTGAAACTAGTGATGTTCATAAAGCACTTGCAATAGTTCCAGGCATTATCATTAGACCTGAGGAAGGTTATGGTCTAAGACCAAATATCAGCATTAGAGGAACATATTCTGATCGCTCAGGTAAAGTCACTTTAATGGAGGACGGCATTTTGATAGCCCCTGCTCCATATGCAGCCTCTTCTGCTTATTACTTTCCTACATTCTCTAGAATTAATTCTGTTGAAGTAGTCAAAGGACCTGCAGCTATTACAACTGGGCCTTATACCGTTGGTGGTGCAATCAATATGATCAGTACACCAATTCCTGATGAAGCTTCTGGAATGATAAACATTGAGACCGGCTCTGATGGAAACATGAAGTCACACGTCCATTTCGGAAACTCAACTGAAAATTTTGGATTCTTAATTGAAGGGCTTATGCATGAAACTGATGGATTTGATGAAATTGAACACACCGGTGGAGATACTGGTTTTGATAAGGATGATATCCTTTTAAAACTAAGGCTTAACAGCGATTCCGATGCGGATGTCTATCATCAATTGGACTTTAAATATCAAGATTCTGAGGAAGAATCAGATCAAACCTATGTTGGTTTGGCAGAAGCGGATTTTAGATCCAATCCAAGACTTAGATATGGTTTCACTGACTATGATCAAATGAACAATGCACATGATCAAGTAGTGCTTAGCTATAGCGTTCGATCTGGAAATACTGAGTTTGAAGCTACTTACTATAAAAATGACTTCATGAGAGATTGGTTCAAAACAGATAAAGTCTATTATGGTGGAGCATCTAAAGGCATCAATAATGTAATTGATTATGCCAATTCTGGTGACGCTCTAGCGATCTCAATTCTTAGAGGAACTAATACGACTGCTGAGCAAATTAAGCTGAAGCATAACAACAGAGTATATTCTTCTGAGGGCTTAGTCCTCAAGGGTAATTTTGATCTAGGTAATCACAGCTTAACAATGGGTTACAGAGATACTGAAGACGATGAAGACAGAATGCAATGGTATGAATACACCGATTGGGTCAATGGAACTCTATCGCCTCTAGTTGCTGGTCCAATGCCTGGTTATTCAAGCAATAACAGGGTTACAACTTCTGAAGCAAGTGCTTTTTTTATTAACGATGAAATTGATATGGGGGATTTAGTTGTCACTCTTGGTATTCGTTCAGAAGACTGGGAGATAGTGCAAGAACGTTACGTGGATACAGCAAGAACTGCTGTAAACACAGACAAAGGCTATCCAAAAACTCTATCTGATGACGATGAAACGCTCTTTGGAATAGGGTTTACTTACGATATGGGTAATGGTGTTTCAATATTGGGTGGATTCCATGAGGGCTTTACTCCAACTTCTGGAGGTGCTGACCCAGAATCTGCAGACAATATTGAAATAGGCGTTCGTTATGCCAATGATACCTCTTCGCTTCAGGCCATTTACTATAATACTGATTATGCAAATATGTTTGGTGAATGCCGTGCAGCATCCTCAGGTGTTGTTGAGGGATGTACAATTGGAGATACCTTTAATGCAGGAAATGCAACTATCTCTGGCGTTGAACTTTCATATAATTCCAGCTGGCAATCTGCTGGAGGAAACCAAATGACAGCTCAAATGGCCTATACCCTCACAAATGCAGAGTTTGATACTACATTTGACAGTGACTTTTGGGGAAGCGTTACTAAAGGGATGGATATTCCAAATACTCCAAGTTCTCAGTTGGCATTAGTTCTAGGAACAGATTTCCAAAACGGATGGAGTGCTGATGCTAGAGCACTATATTATGGATCAACTTGCTCTGTAGCAGCATGTTCAGCATTTACAAATATTGACTCCAATATATCAATTGATCTTTCAGCTCAATATGAAATCAATGATAAAGCTGATGTATATTTTATTGTTGAAAACTTCTTTGATTCTGAAGATATAGTGGCGAGAGCTCCAAAGAATGGGATCAGAACGCAAAGACCTAGGTCCTTCATGATAGGAGTAAGATACAAACTATAACTCTATATAGATTATAGTTGGCAAAAGATGAAAGCATATTTAACATACTACCCCCCCCTGCTTATATCTGACTGCCTATTTAACAGTGGAGCTCAATGATCTAAAAAATCATTCCCTCTAACTACCATGAGCTCCACTGTTATTTCAATAAACCTTTAGTCCGATATTATTTGATAAAAAATAAGATCTGATTAATATTAATTTAAATGAAAATGATTATCATTTGAATTTAGAAGAGCAAGCTGGAGTAACACTCATACCTTAACCTTTACCTGGCTTGCTTTTCTTCAAACACAAAACATCATGAATCAAAAAATAAAAAACTCAGTCAAAAGCTTCGCAGCATTAACGCTTCTTTTATTTGTCCAAAATTTATTTTCTGAAGAAGTAAATATATATACATCTAGGCACTACGATTCTGATGATTTAATTTATAAAAACTTTACCGAAGCAACAGGCATCAAGGTAAATATAATCTCAGGCAAGGGAGAAGCTCTCATAGAAAGAATCAAGTCTGAGGGTGAAAATACATCGGCAGACATATTCTTTACTGCTGATGCAGGAAATCTTTGGAAACTCCAAAAAGATGGATTCTTCAGAGCAATTTCATCAAATATAATACTTGAAAGCGTTCCTAGAAATCTTCGTGGGCCAAATGAAGAATGGGTAGGTATCGCAAAAAGAGCGAGAGTTATATTCTATAATCCGGATAGAGTTAGCTCGGATGAGGTCTTGAATCTCTCATATGAAGATTTATCCAATGAAATTTGGGCAGATAGAATTGTTATTAGAAGCTCAAATAATATATACAACCAGTCACTAGTAGCCTCTTTGATCTCAAATATTGGCATTAAGGAGACAGAAGAATGGGCAAAGGGGTTTGTAACAAACTTTGCTAGAAAGCCACAAGGCAATGACAGGTCTCAAATTATGGCAGTCGCAAATGGTGAAGCAGATATTGCAATCGCAAATACCTACTACTATGGTCTGATGCTGTCTGGGATAGCTGGAAAAGATCAGTTAAATGCCGCAAAGAAAGTGAAGATGCTCTTTCCAAACCAAGATAATAGAGGCACCCATGTTAATATCAGTGGTTCTGGGATACTGAAATACTCTAAGAACCCTAAAAATGCTGAAATCTTTTTAGAATTCCTATTATCAACAGATGTCCAAAAGCATATAGTCAATAATACGTTTGAATATCCTGTGATTGATAAGGTATCTCCAAGCTCATTCATATCTCAATTTGGAACCACATTTATTCAAGACCAAACACCGGCATCCAATTTTGGTAAGTATAATTCTGAAGCAATAAAGCTGATGGATCGGGTTGGCTGGAAGTAGTCAAAACATCAGTTTTATTTATCTGTCATAATAATCTTCAATATTTCAAAGTACTTTGTATTTTATGAGGGCATTTCTGAAAAGAATAAATAATCTGAATTTTTGGATAATATTCCCAGCGGTTGTATTTATATTTTTCCTGATGCCAGTAATCACAGTCCTATCAAGCTTGCTTGGTGAATACTCTGATAACTGGTCTCATCTATATAATACTGTTTTATTTGATTACTTTAGAAACTCCTTATTTCTATTGATTGGTGTTTCAGCAATTACATTAATAGTAGGCACAGGAACAGCCTGGCTAGTGTCAAACTTTGATTTTTTGGGTAAAAGATTTTTTGAGTGGTCTCTCATTCTTCCACTCTCGATACCGCCATACATTCTTGCATACACATTTACAGGACTTTTTGACTCGTATGGGACACTTAACAATCTCATAAGGGATATATTCGAACTCAATCAAAGTTTTGTTTTCTTTCCGAATGTAAGAAATATTTATGGAGCGATTATTGTTTTCTCATTCACTCTATACCCTTATATCTATCTTGTCTCA